>Ga0164290_1000254_pt1 | contig 201186 bp, 183 predicted proteins | sample Micstemetagenome_FD_108782 | JGI IMG/M metagenome (GOLD analysis project Ga0164290, IMG submission 108782) | Contaminated culture microbial community from soil near Moab, Utah, USA - Microcoleus steenstrupii SON62 (Illumina Assembly) | ecosystem: Environmental > Terrestrial > Soil > Soil crust...
AGGCGATGGAGGTGGAGACCTCGTTCACCTGCTCGATCATCGCGGCGATCGACTGGATGGCCTGGATCGCCTCCTGGGTCGCGCCCTGGACCGACTGGATCTGCGTCGCGATCTCGTCGGTCGCCTTGGCAGTCTGGTTGGCGAGCAGCTTCACTTCCGAGGCCACTACGGCGAAGCCCTTGCCGGCCTCGCCCGCCCGTGCCGCCTCGATCGTGGCGTTGAGCGCCAAGAGATTGGTCTGGCTGGCGATGGTGGTGATGAGGTTCACCACATCGCCGATCTTCGCCGCCGCCTGGGCCAGCCCGTCCACCGTCTGCCCGGTGGAACGTGCCTGCTCGACCGCGTTCCGGGCCATGCGCGAGGATTCGCTCACCTGCCGCGTGATCTCGTGGATCGAGGAGGAGAGTTCCTCCGAAGCCGCCGCCACCGTCTGCACGTTGGCCGAAGCCTGTTCGGAAGCCGCCGCCACGGCGGTCGCCTGCCGGCTGGTCTCCTCCGCCGTCGCCGACATCGAGGTGGACGAGGCCTGCATCTCGGTCGCCGATGAGGAGACGGTCTGCACAACGGCTTTCACCGTCGCCTCGAAATCATCGGCCAGCACGTTCATCTCGCGCTTGCGCTCGACTTCCGCCTCGGCCTTCAGGCGCTCCTGCTCGACGCGAAGATCTTCATCGGCCTTGCGCTTGACTTCCTCGGCCTCGCGCTCGCGGCGCTGCTCGGCGGCGGTCGCCTCTTCCTTCAGGCGGCGCTGCTCGGCCTCCTGCGCCAGCTGGCGCTCGCGCGCCACCTCGGCCTCGGCCCGCATGCGGTTGTTCTCGATGCCGGCATCCTTGAAGACCTGGAGCGCCGAGGCGATCTCGCCGATCTCGTCCTTCCGCCCGGCACCGAAGATCTCGACTTCGAGATTGCCGCCGGCCAGCGCGTTGATGTTGCCGATCGATCGGCCGAGCGGGCGGGAGACGCCGTAGGAGGCGAGGGCATAGCCGAGCGCGATGCCGCCCAGCACACCCACCAGCGCCACGCCGATGGTGACGAACAGGATCATCCGCGCCTCCCATTCAGAGGACTCGGCGATCGCCTGTCCCTTGGCAGAGGAATAGGTGTTGTAGGCGACGACGGCCGCGAAGAGCTTGTCTGCCGCATCGCGGCTGTCCTTGACCGAATCGTTGATGCGCTTCTGCGCGTCGGCCAGGACGACCTCGCCGCCCACCTTGCGGGCCTCTTCAAGAGTCTGCTCGAGTTCGATGAGATAGGCCTTGTAGATCGTGTCGACCGTGGCCAGGAGCTTCCGCTGTTCCGGGTCGGCCGTGGCGACCGCCTGCGCATGGAAGGCTTCGAGCGCCTTCTTCTGCTCGGCGATCCGGGCAATGCTGTCCTTCAGGCTTTCGGCCGAGGGGTCGGAGCCCACGCGGTATTCGGAGCGGTTGAGCCGCAGCACTTCCTGGTTGAGGCGGGCGCCGGTCAGTGCCTCGTTTCCGGTCAGCAGGATCTCCTTCTGGTCATGCGCCAGATTGTCGACCGAAAGGAGGCCGATGCCGGAGACGATGGCGATGAAGGTTGCCATGATGCCGACGAGCAGCATCAACTTGGATTGGATCTTCCAGTTACTGAGGTTCATAACCGCTACCACTTGCAGAAAGGAGGGATAAGATGGTCCGTCCTCGCGTTGAGATTTGCCAATACATCTTGCGTTCGGCGGAGAAATTCTTCACGATTCCAACGGACGTGTGGAATTGTATGCGTATCGTTTTAAAAATGACTTAGGATTGGGCACTCTATTCTTAGGCCGTTCGGCATAGGTAGTAGCCCCTATCGTCGCGGCCGGCCGCCGATTTCCGCCCTCGCCAACGCCCAGCTAAGGGCTGCCCTCGATCGTCAATGTTTTGCGTTGGGAGCGAGCATGAAATGAAGGGATTCGTCCCCAGCGTGGCCGTGTATCGGTGGGAAGCAATGGATCGGGCACGCCCGGACTGAAGCAGGTCAGCACGCCCCAATGTCGAGCGCCAGAACCACTTGATCTCCGCCCCGGGCGGACATGTTGCCGGGCCATAGGACAGACTTGATCTTTGAATGGCGCACAGGCTTTTGTATGGACTGACCCGCTAGCCCACTAAAAAGGGGAGGGCGGTCGACTCCCGACGCTGCGGCTAGGCGGCCCTCCGGCACCCGGCATAGGTCCAACAATGATTCTTCCAACAGAGCCCATCGGGAGCATCCCCAGACCCCAATCACTGATCGATAAGGTCCATGCCTTCGAGCAAGGCAAGCTATCGGCGGAGGCGTTGGATCAGGCCTGTGCTGACGCCGTGCGCGATACCATCCGTGCCTTCGAGGCGACCGGCTCTCCGATCATTACCGACGGGGAGCAGCGTAAGATCGATAGTTTCTGGACCTACGGCATCCGGGGCCTAGATATTCTGGCGCCGGGCGGCTTCGAGATCCCCTTCAAGGCGGGGCATATTCGCCGCATGCCCCTATTGGTGCGCAAACCTTTCCGCTACCGCATTTACGCCGATTCGTTTGTGCAGGAGGCGCGCCGGCTGACCAGGCTTCCCATAAAGCAGGCCGTCATCTCTCCTTCCGCTCTCAGCCTCCTCTATCCTGTCGGCGATATTCCCGGTTATTCCCGTCAGGATTTCATCGCGGACCTGTTGGATGAACATGTAGCCGAGATTCGGCGCTGCTTCGTCGCGGGCGCTACCAGCGTGCAGGTCGATTTCACCGAAGCCCGCCTCGCTCTGCTCCTCGACCCTACGGGTCAGCTGTTGGCGAGCTTCATCGAGCTGAACAATATGGCCCTCGACCGCTTTACAGCCGACGAGCGCCAACGGATCGGTTTTCATACCTGCCCAGGCGGCGACCGCGATTCCACCCATAGCGCGCAAGTGGACTATGCCGCCCTTCTGCCGAGCCTGTTCAAGCTGAAGGCGCGCAGTTTATTTGTCCAGCTGGCGAGCGAACCCGACCGGATTCGTGTCCTGCGCCTGCTGAAGGAGAGCATCAGACCCGACCAGATGGTTTATGTCGGCGTCATCGATCCGCTGGACCCTCGGGTCGAGACAGCGGAGGACGTCTGCATGCGTGTCCTTGAAGCCGCGCGCTTCATCCCGCTATCGCAGCTCGGTACGACCGATGACTGCGGCTTCGCTCCCTTCTGCGACGACACCTCGACGAGCCGAGATACGGCATTCGCCAAGATCCGTGCGAGAGTGCAGGGGACGGCGATGGCGTGGAAAAAGTTGACCTGATCCTGTCGCTACCGGGACGAACAGCCTTCCAGAGAGCTCATTTCCGGCTCTGATGCATTTTTCGTCCTCCGCTTTTCACGCCCCCAGAGTCACAGCTGAAGCCAGGGTGATCAGCGAGCCGTTTGAAAGCTTCACCGGATGGTGACTTCTCCCCCCGTAAATCGCTAGGACGTCCTGTCTGAATCGTGCGACTTGCGGCCGGATGAAACACGGCGAGATCAGTGCCGCAGGTGACAGTCGATAACAGTGGCGCGCTATTCGAACCTGTCGAGAAATCCTTCAGATTCGGAGGATCGAGGTGTGGCGTTCTTCGTGCAACCCTAATTTTGCAGTTGGTCATCGCGAGCTGCGGCGGGGGCGCCGGTCCTGATCATCTCGCTGTGGAGGCGGAAAGTGCTCGTGCAAGACCTTTTGGAAGCAATCGATGGCGTCGCCCTGCTTATCGACCGTGGCTTGGTGGTACGCCAAGTAGGCTGGCGCAACTGGAACAGCTTTTGGGTCAAGAACGGAGGTGGAGCCGGCCCGGCCTCCGTGGTTGGGAATGCCGTCATCGACTTCTTCACCGAAGGGGAGGTTCGCGACACCTACAACAAGCTCTTCTGCGAAGTCTTCGCGCGAAAGCGCCGCTCAATTCAAGTCGACTATCGTTGCGACAGTCCGACCCTCCGGCGGTCGATGCGATTGGCGGTGACCCCGGTCGATACGGGCGAGGAAGTGCAGTACCTGCTCTATCAGTCGACGATACTCTCCGTCGAACAACGGCCTGCCATCCCGCTGTTCGATGCGCCCGCCGTTGGCTCAAGTCAGCCTGCTATCCTCAAGATCTGTTCGATATGCGCGAAGGTGCAGTGGCCACCCGGGAACTCTGGCCCCGAAGCAGAGTGGTTGGAACCGCAAGAGTACTATCGCCGGGGCGGCGGGGACGTCGCTTTGCTGTCACACGGATTTTGCTTTCCCTGCTATCAGGCGCTGGAAGCCGAGCAGAACTAGGGCGCATTCATTCTGATTGAAATCGTTGGAGCCCTGCAAAACGCGCGGATGTATCAAACATGGGTCAGAGCCATTTTTCAACGCCGATTGACAAACGCAGGTCGCCTGTGTCCGACTGATTCCGGGGTGCGCGATGGCTCAGAGGATGCCTGGTCCGGATGAAGGCGATATCGGTCGGCGCCTTGCCGCGCTTACCGCCAACAGCATCGCCCAGCTCCGCGACGTCGAAGCAAAACGGCGAGCAGAGCGTCTTAAAGAGGACGCGGTCGGACGGGTAGCGTCTGGCGTCGCCCACGACCTAAACAATATGCTCACGATCATTCTCGGAAATGCGCACAATATCCGTAATGCGGGGGTTGAACCTCATGTCGCCGCGATGGTCGATCTGATTGAACGCGCCGCTGAAAAAGGCGTGGGGCTCGTCCAAGGACTGTTGTCCTCCGCCCGTGCTCAGACGCTGATCTCCCGCCTCACCGACGTTAACGACCAGATCGAACAGAATCTGCCCCTGCTCCAGCAGGCGGCCGGTGCCGGCAACAGCCTGCAATTCTGGCCCGCGACAAACCTTCCGCTTGTATCGGTGGATCGCGAGCGGCTCGACCATGCACTCGTGAACTTGGTGGCGAATGCCCGCGACGCGATGTCTGAGCGGGGCTTGGTGGAAGTCGCAACCTCGATCGTCCGCCAACCAAATACCGATTTTGTCAGGATCGCTGTCTGCGATTCCGGTCAAGGCATGAGCGAGGACGTGAGAGACAAGGCCCTCGAACCATTCTTTTCGACCAAGCTACCAGACAAGGGCACGGGCCTCGGCTTGAGTATCGTGCACGGCTTCGTCGCACAGTCCGGAGGCTTCATCGGTATTGAAAGCGCGCCCGGCAAGGGGACTACGATCACCTTGCACTTTCCTGTCGAGAAAGAGCTGTCGATCTCGACGAGCCAGTGAGTTAGCCACCGGCAGTGCTGCTGCCGGCCGCCATTTGCGGTACGCGTTGCGCACCGAGCCGGCGGATGAAGTGGTCGCACGGGAAGGGACGGAGGCCTTCCGGCGCGGCCTGCGGCGGCAGCAATCCATTGCCCGAGACGTAGTTGAAGCCGCTTAGCATGGCATGCGCCACCAGCATGGGTGTCGCCAGACCAAAGGCCAACGCCCCCAGGTGATGGCGGTTGGCCCCCTTGACGAATTCATCGAGCGACGCGCCTGCGCTCTGTTCGCCGTGAAGGGCGTTGTCGAGGGTCAGGCTGATGCCGAAGGCCCCGGTCCCCTCGAGGCGCTCCGGCCGAGACTGTTTCAGCGGCCGCATCACGGTGACGGCGCGGCAGAAGCGTTGCAGGAAGCGGGCGATGTAGCCGATCCGCCCCGCGGGCGCCCCCTCGGGAAGCCCGTTCACGCCGATGGCGAGCAACCGCCGCTCGTCCGCGGTGATCGTCTCGAGGAGCGCGAGCAGGGCCCGGCGCGAATCCGTCGCCTCGATCGTGCGGCAATGCACCGGGAAGGCAATGACGGCGAACTCACCCCGTGCACGCAGCGCGCGAACGGCCGAGAGCCCCGCTTCGAGACGCAGGCAGTCCAGGGTGCCGACCAAGCGGGAGCGTTCGCCGGTCTGCAGGACGCCATGGCCGGTCAGCGTGACCCCGCCCGCGGCCTCGCGCCAGGGTTCGCAATGATAGGTATTGATGACGCCGCGCGTGACGTCCAGCATCGGGACGAAGCGAAAGCCGATGTCGGTGGGGAAGGTTTCCGGTTCCTCCTGCTTCCAGCCGAGAGGGGGCTTCTTCTCGGGCTCGCCCGTATCCGCATTCTCCGCCGCTGCCGCATCGAAGGCGGCCTGCAGCGCCGCCAGGGGATCGGCGGCTTCCGTCAGGACGCGCCCGTCCGCTTCGATCACCAGGGTGTCGATCCTGACATCGTCGAAGCGGGTGTCGTCGCCGATGAGACGCCGATAGACCTTTTCCGCCAGCATCGCGCAGCGCGCCTGCGCGGTGGCCTTGTCGAGGCTCGGAAAGAACAGCAGCCAGCTTGTCTCGCCGGCCTTGTGGTGCAGGTCATTGGGGCCGAGCCCGGCCATCAACGTCTGTTCGGCGACGACGAGCGCGCGCTCGCGGACTTTGGGCCAGCGCTCACCGAAATGCCGTTCCAGCTTGTCGAGGCTGAGGATGTGTAAACGGCCGGAGACCACGGTTCCGGCCCCGACAAGCCGGCCGAGGAGGTCGGGTGAAAGCATTCTTGGCTCCATTATTGAAACCCAAAATCGCATAGTCCCCTGCAATGAACTCTTAACCTATGAGGCTCGAATCCCTGGAATAGGGATAGAAATGAGGAGCAAAAGGATACCTATACCGGCTGTATCGATGCCAACCGGCGTGCACAGTCGACAACCGATGTGCCGGGAACCAGCCGACAGCCTCCACTCTTGCAGCATCACGGCTGGGGGACAGGCCGGCCATGCTTCAGTTCGCCCCGCCTTCCCCTGCGGCCGAGCCCGGCGTCTCGACCGACCCCTTCTGCGGAGAGAACCCCGCAACGCCCCCTGAGAGTGAGAGCGCGGATGGGGTTCCGTGACGGGTTGAAGCCGGGAGAGAGGCTCCCGCGCCCGTCATGGAGTTGGTCCCATGAACATGCAGGTCCTCGATGCGCGCCGTGATCCGAGCGGCGGCTACAAGGTGGATGTCGGCCGCGGCGAGCGGATCGGCCGCGTCTCCTCGGAGTGGTTCTCCCGTCCGGCCGACGAGCGCTACCTGTCGCTCACCGAGCTGGCGCGCTCGGTGCGCGACCGCGCCGAGCGCAGCCGGACCCGGGTGCTCGAAAGCGCGCTGATCCACGTGGAGGCGAGCCGTGAAGATCCCGAGCGGCTGGCGCTGATCCTCCCTGGTAGTGATACGTCCGTCGCGCCCACCCACTGGTCCTTCGGCCAGCTCGCCGGCCTGGTTGGCGCCCCGGCGGCCTATCTTCGCCAGCTCCCGGCGGCGCTCGCCGGCATCAACCTGCAATACGGCCTCTCCTCCAACCGGGCCGAGGAGATCAAGACCCTCGAGACCGACGATGGCCGGCTCGAGCTCCGCGCCGTCACCGGCCCGGATTACGGCCGCATCTACGATCACGAACTGGTCGAGGCCGTGCAGCGCATCGCCGGCAACGGGACCGGGGATACCCGCTGGAAGGTGCCGGGCGTGCTCGACTGGTCGACGCGGATCTATAACCCTTGCGTCGACATCACCAGGGACACGACGACGCTCTATGCCTCGGATCGCGACGTCTTCCTGTTCCTGGTCGACGACCTGAACCCGATCGAGGCCGGCCGCCTGCCGGACGGCTCGCCCGATCTCTACTTCCGCGGGTTCTATTGCTGGAACTCCGAGGTCGGGGCCAAGAGCCTCGGCATGGCGAGCTTCTATCTCCGCGCCGTCTGCCAGAACCGCAACCTGTGGGGCGTGGAGGATTTCGAGGAGATCACCATCCGCCACTCCAAATACGCCGCCAACCGCTTCGCCCATGAGGCGGCCCCGGCGCTGTCGGCCTTCGCGAACTCCTCAGCGTCGCCTTTCGTCAACGGAATCAGGGCCGCCCGCGAACGGATCGTGGCGAAGACCGACGAGGATCGCGCCCAGTTCCTGCGGGGCCGCGGCTTCTCCAAGGCGGAGACGGGTCGGATCATCGAGGCGGTACTGGCCGAGGAAGGCCGCCCGCCGGAGAGCATCTTCGACTTCGTGCAGGGCATCACCGCCGTCGCCCGCGCCAAGCCCCATCAGGACGCCCGCCTCGATATGGAGGCCAGGGCGAAGAAGCTGCTGGACCGGGCCGCCTGATCGCTGCGAGGCCGGAGACGCGAGTTCCGCGTCTCCGGTTTTCTCCGCTTGTCCTTGCTCTTCGCCGGTCGGTGGCGCTGCCCCCTTCAGAGGAAGAGGGCGGCGCTTCGCCTCGTGACGGGTTGGAGGTCGAGAGAGAGGCTTTCGGCCGCCCGTCGCGGAGCAATCCCGATGCCTGGTGCCGTTCAGAAGATCACCCTTTCGTCCTCACGCGACATCCCCTTCAACAAGCTGGTGTTGAGCCAGTCGAACGTCCGCCGCGTCAAGGCCGGCGTCTCGATCGAGGACCTCGCGGCCTCGATCGCCCGCCGGGGCCTCCTCCAGGGCCTCAATGTCCGCCCGGTTCTCGATGTGGGCGGCCAGGAGACCGGTATGTTCGAGGTTCCGGCCGGCGGCCGCCGGTTCCGGGCGCTGGAGCTGCTGGTGAAGCAGAAGCGCCTCGCCAAGACCGCCCCTGTCCCTTGCGTGCTGCGCGATCCCTCGAGCGCCATCCTGGCCGAGGAGGATTCGCTCGCCGAGAATATCGAGCGCGCGCCGCTCCATCCCCTCGACCAGTTCCGGGCCTTCCAGGACCTGCGCCTGAAGGGCCAGTCGGAGGGGGAGATCGCGGCCGCCTTCTTCATCCCCGTCAATGTGGTGAAGCAGCGCCTGCGCCTGGCCGCCGTCGCGCCCGCGCTGCTGGATGTCTATGCCGAGGACGGCATGACGCTGCAGCAGCTCATGGCCTTCAGCGTCTCAACCGACGAGGCGCGCCAGCTGCAGGTCTGGGAGGCGATCCGCAACGCCTGGTCGAAGGAGCCCTACCAGATCCGCCGCATGCTGACCGAGAGCACCGTCCGCGCTGCCGACAAGCGGGCGGTCTTCGTCGGCCTCGAGGCCTACGAGGCCGCCGGCGGGAATGTCATGCGCGACCTCTTCCAGGCCGATGACGGCGGATGGTTGCAGGACGCGGTCCTCCTCGATCGCCTGGTCGCCGAGAAGCTCGAGGTCGTGGCTGCCGAGGTCGCGGCCGAGGGCTGGAAGTGGGTCGAGGCCGCCGTCAGCCATCCCTATGACGTCACGCGGGGCATGCGCGAGATCGCCGGCACCCCGGTCGGCCTGAGCGGCGAGGAGCGCGCCAGCATCGAGGCGCTCACCGCCGAGCACGCGGCGCTGGAGGCCGAGCATGAGGGGGCCGAGGAACTGCCCGACGCGGTGGACGAGCGGCTCGGCGAGATCGAGACGGCGCTGAAGGGCCTCGACCGGCGGCCCGTCCTCCATGATCCGGCCGATATCGCCCGGGCCGGTGCCTTCGTCAGCATCGACGCCGAGGGCGCGATCAGCATCGCCCGTGGCTTCGTTCGCCCCGAGGATGAAGCGCCTGCCGCCATCGACGCCGATGGCGGCGAGGCCATTCAGGGCAGGGAGACCCCCGCTCCGGCCGATCCAGCCGCGCCGCGGACCGTGATCGGCATCGCCGGCCGGCCTCCGGAGGCGGAGGATGACGAGGAGGAGGCGATCCGGCCCCTGCCCGAGCGGCTGGTGATGGAACTGACGGCGCATCGCACGCTGGCGCTCCGCGACGCGCTCGCGAGCAATCCCCATGTCGCCCTGACGGCGCTGCTGCACCGGCTCGTCACCGACACCTTCCAGCGCGGCCCCGCCACCGGCGGCTGCCTCGAGGCGGGCGTCCGGCATGTCTTCTTCCCCGCCCAGGCCGCCGATCTGAAGGACAGCCTCTCCGCGAGGGCCGTCCGCGAGCGCGAGCAGGCCTGGAAGGCCGACCTGCCCCGGGAGGACGAGGCGCTCTGGGCCTGGCTCGATGCGCTCGACCCCGCCATCCGGCTGGCGCTCCTCGCCCATTGCGTCTCCTACGGGGTCAATGCGCTGTTCGAGAAGACCGACCGCCATGGCGGCCCCGGCCTCTCCCGGCAGGGGCTCGACCGCCGTCTTGCCGAGGCCGACCGGCTGGCCCGGGCGGTCCGGCTCGACATGGTGGAGGCCGGCTGGACCCCCAGCGTCGACAACTATCTCGGCCGCGTGACCAAGCCCCGCATCGTCGAGGCCGTGCGCGAAGGGGTGGGCGAACCGGCGGCCCAGCTCCTTGGTCACCTGAAGAAGGCCGAGATGGCGAAGGAAGCGGAACGGCTGCTGGCGGGTAGCGGCTGGCTGCCGGAGCCGCTCCGCCACGCCAAGGCCGAAGCGGTCGCCGGAACGCAGGCCGGGGCAGGGGAGGGGACGGCGGCGCTGCCGGCCTTCCTCGCCGGCGCGGACGACGAGGAGTCCGAGCGCGAGTTCGAACCGGCGCAGCTGAGCGCAGCCGAATAGCCGGACCGCCCCGACGGCCATCGCCGCCGGAGCCGACAGGCCGACTGCGAGGCCCGGCCCCCTGGCACCACCAGGGACGGCCGGGCCTCGTTCCGTCGGCCTTCGCCGGCGATACCCCGCCGGCCTCCCGATCCGCCTCGCTCGATCATGGAGCCTCCGACCGACCGCCGCCGTCCCGGATTGCGGCGGCGCTTCTGCGTCCTGCCTGCCGGCTCGGAGGAGGAGGGCGGCCGGAAGGGGTTTGAACCGCTGCGGTCGAGAGAGAGCGCCGCGCGGCTCGGACTTCTCCCGCTCTCCTCAAGGACCTTCCATGACGCCTCTTCCCGCTCCCGGAGCCGCCGCGGCTCCCGTCTTCCCTGATCTCCCCGATTCCGACCTGTCGCGACGCATCGCCGATGCGGCGGATATCCTCCTGCCGCGGCTCGCGGGCGGCGCGCGGATCGACGCAGCGACGCTCCGGGCCGCGATGGAGGGCGCCTTCGGCGCCTCCGACGCATCCGGCGCCTGGGACTGGAAGGCCGCCTATGACGCCTGCGAGGTGGCGAGCGTCCTCTTCCTGCGGAAGTTCGGACCGGCGATCCGCGCCAGGGCCGCTTCGCCGGCCGCCATGCTGGCGATGCTGGAGAAGATCGCAGGCCTGCTGCCGACGCATACGCGGCGGACGGCGGAGAGCGAGGCCCTGCAGCAGTTCTCCACCCCGATCCCGCTCGGCCTCGTGGCCGCCACCGCCGCGGCGATCACCGCGAGCGATCGTGTCCTGGAGCCCTCGGCCGGGACCGGCCTGCTCGCCGTCCTCGCCGAACTGGCCGGCGGATCGCTCCTGCTGAACGAACTCGCGCCCTCCCGGGCGGGCCTCCTCGACCGGCTGTTTTCCTCGGTGACAGTCACCCGTTTCGATGCCGCGCAGATCCACGATCATCTGGACGCCCTCTTGGTGCCGAGCGTGGTGCTGATGAACCCACCCTTCTCGGCCATGGCGCATGTCTCCGGCCGGATGGCCGACGCCACCTACCGCCACATCGCCTCGGCGCTGGCGCGTCTTGGCGACGGCGGGCGACTGGTCGCGATCACCGGCGCCGGCTTCGCGCCCGACGCACCGGCCTGGGCCTTCGCCCGGCTGCAGGAGCAGGGCCGCGTCGTCTTTTCGGCGGCTGTCGATGGCTCGATCTATGCGAGGCATGGCACGCAGGTCGACACCCGGCTCACCGTCATCGACAAGCGGCCGGCCGAGGATCCCAAGGTCGTCGTGGCCTCGGCCGGCATGGCCCCCGACGCCGCCACCTTGCTCGACTGGGTGATCCGCGACGTTCCCGCCCGGTTGCCCTTCGCCGCCTCCCCGGCGGCCCCGGCATTGCAGCGCCCCGGAGTTCCTCGTGCCGGGCATGGATCTCCAGTCCGACGAGCGCCGCCGGCGGCAGTCCTTCCACATGAGCCCGAAGGCGTCGAACTCGCCTACGAGGCCCTCGACTGGCAGCCGGCCGAAGGGACCCGGCTGACGGATGCGATCTATGAGGAATACGGCTTGCAGTCGATCCGCATCCCAGGCGCCCGGTCGCATCCGACGAGGCTCGTCCAGTCCGCGGCGATGGCCTCGGTCGCACCGCCGAAGCCCAGCTACCGGCCCCGCCTGCCGGCGCCGGTGCTGGCCGATGGCCTCCTGTCCGACGCCCAGCTGGAGACGGTGATCTATGCCGGGGAAGCGCATGGCGGCCATCTCGCCGGCTCCTGGACGGTGGACGCGACCTTCGACCTCGTCGCAGCCGCTGCCGAGGATGCTCCCGCCTCGGTCCGCTTCCGGCGCGGCTTCATGCTCGGCGACGGCACCGGTGCGGGGAAGGGCCGGCAGAGTGCCGGCATCATCCTCGACAACTGGATGCAGGGGCGCCGCCGGGCCGTCTGGATCTCGAAGTCCGACAAGCTGATCGAGGACGCGCAGCGCGACTGGTCGGCCCTCGGCATGGAGCGCCTCCTGGTGACGCCGCTCTCGCGCTTCCGCCAGGGGACACCGATCCGCCTGCCCGAGGGCATCCTCTTCACCACCTATGCGACGCTCCGCTCCGAGGAGCGCGGCGGCAAGGCCTCGCGGCTGCATCAGATCCTCGACTGGCTGGGCAGAGGCTTCGATGGCGTGATCGTCTTCGACGAGAGCCACGCCATGCAGAACGCCGCCGGCGGCAAGGGCGAACGGGGCGAGCAGGCCGCCTCGCAGCAGGGGCGCGCCGGCTTGCGCCTGCAGCATGCGCTCCCCGATGCGCGGGTGGTCTATGTCTCCGCCACCGGCGCCACCAGCGTCCACAATCTCGCCTATGCGCAGCGCCTCGGCCTCTGGGGCGGCGAGGACTTCCCGTTCTCGACCAGGTCCGAGTTCGTAGAGGCGATCGAGGCCGGCGGGGTGGCGGCGATGGAGGTGCTGGCGCGCGATCTCCGGGCACTCGGGCTCTACACCGCCCGCTCGCTCTCCTACGAGGGCGTCGAATACGAGCTGCTGGAGCACCGGCTGACACCCGAGCAGACCCGCATCTACGACGCCTATGCCGGGGCCTTCTCCATCATCCACAACAATCTGGCGGCGGCGATGGAGGCCGCCAATATCACCAGCAGCCGGGAGAGGGGCGGCGGCACGCTGAACGCCCAGGCCAAGTCGGCCGCCCGATCGGCCTTCGAATCGGCCAAGCAGCGCTTCTTCGGCCATCTCCTCACCAGCATGAAGACGCCCACCCTGATCCGCTCCATCGAGCGCGACCTGGAGGCGGGCCATGCCGCCGTCATCCAGATCGTCTCCACCGGCGAGGCGCTGATGGAGCGCCGGCTGGCGGAGATCCCGCCCGAGGAATGGAACGACGTCCGGGTCGACATCACGCCCCGCGAATACGTGCTCGACTATCTCTCCCATTCGTTTCCGGTGCAGCTCTACGAGCCCTTCACCGATGCCGAGGGCAATCTCCTGTCGCGGCCGGTCTATCGCGATGGCCAGCCGGTGGAGAGCCGCGAAGCGGTCGCCCGCCGGGATCGCCTGATCGAGCACCTCGCCTCGCTCACCCCGGTCCCGGGCGCGCTCGACCAGATCGTCCAGCGTTTCGGAACGGAGATCGTGGCCGAAGTCACCGGCCGCGCGCGCCGGATCGTCCGCAAGGGTGACCGGCTCGTGGTCGAGACCCGCGCCGGATCGGCCAATCTCGCCGAGACGGCCGCTTTCATGGACGACCTGAAGCGGATCCTGGTCTTCTCCGAGGCCGGCGGCACCGGGCGCAGCTACCATGCCGAGCTCTCCGCCCGGAACCGTCGGCTGCGCGTCCACTATCTCCTGGAACCGGGCTGGAAGGCCGATGCCGCCATCCAGGGCCTCGGCCGCACCAACCGCACCAACCAGGCGCAACCGCCGCTCTTCCGCCCGATCGCGACCGACGTGAAGGCCGAGAAGCGCTTCCTCTCCACCATCGCCCGGCGCCTCGACACGCTCGGCGCCATCACCCGGGGCCAGCGGCAGACCGGCGGCCAGGGCCTGTTCCGGCCCGAGGACAACCTGGAGAGCCACTACGCCCGCGATGCGCTCCGGCAACTCTACCTGCTGCTGGTCCGCGGCCGGGTCGAAGGCTGCTCGCTCGAGCTGTTCGAGGAGGCGACCGGCCTGTCGCTGACCGATATGAACGGGCTGAAGGACGACCTGCCGCCGATCACCACCTTCCTGAACCGGCTGCTGGCGCTCAGGATTGAGCTCCAGGGCATCCTCTTCACCGCCTTCGAGCAGCTCCTCGATGCCCGGATCGAAGGCGCCATGGCCGCCGGCACCTACGATGCCGGGCTGGAGACGCTGCGGGCGGAGAGTTTGGTCGTCACCGGCCGGCGCATCATCCATGTCCATCCAGGGAGCGGGGCGGAGACCCGGCTGCTGAGCATCATCGAGCGGAAGCGCAACCGGCCGGTCACGCTCGAGGAAGCGACGGACCTGCTGTCGGAGCATCGGGCGAGGCTGCTGGTCAATGAGCGCTCCGGCCGGGCCGCCGTCCAGGTGCCCGCACCGTCCCTGATGCTGGATGACGGCGAGATCGAACGCCGGGTCCGGCTGATCCGCCCGATGGACCAGCATCATGTCCCGCTCGCCGCCATGGCGGAAAGCCGATGGCTGGAAGTCCGCCCCGATCTCTTCGCATCGGCATGGACTGCCGAACTCGCCGAGGTGCCGGCCTTCACCGACAGCACCATCCATGTGGTCTCGGGCCTGCTGCTGCCGATCTGGAAGCGCCTGCCTGAGGAATCGACGCGGGTCTACCGGCTGCAGACCGACGACGGCGAGCGCATCATCGGCCGCCGGGTGCCGCCAGCCTGGGTCGCCGCCACGCTGGCGACGGGTCCCGGCAGGCTGGCGCCGGCCGACGCCTTCGCCGCCCTGATCGGCGGTCGGACCATCCTCGATCTCGCCGAGGGGCTCCAGCTCCGCCGCGTCCGCGTCATGGGTGTCCACCGTATCGAGCTCTTGGGCTTCACCGACGCGATGCGCGAGCGGCTCCGCGCCTATGGCCTCTTCCATGAGATCATCTCCTGGAAGCTCCGCCTGTTCGTGCCGACGGACACGAGCGGTCCGGCCATTCTCTCGAAGCTCATGGAGCGCTATCCGCTCCAGCGCATGCTCGAGCGGGAGGCGGCGTGATGGCCCGCCTTGACGCAGCCGAACTGGCGCGGCGTCTCGGCCGGCGGGCCGAGGCGGTGTGCCGTCACTATCTGCCGGCCGGATGCCGCGAGGGCCGCTACTGGCTGGTGGGCGATATCCACAACACGCCGGGCCGCTCGATGTTTGTTCGCCTGCAGGGGCCTGAGTCCGGCAGGGGCGCGGCGGGCAGGTGGACGGATGCCGCCACCGGCGAATACGGCGATCTCCTCGACGTCATCCGTGAGGCCTGCGGTCTCTCCGGCTTCAAGGACGTGGCCGAGGAGGCCCGGCTATTCCTGAGCCTGCCGGATCCCGAGCCCGACCGCCAACCGGGTGGCGCATCGGCGCCGGCCGGATCACCCGAGGCGGCGCGACGGCTGTTCTCGATGTCGCGGCCGATCGCCGGCACGATCGCGGAGACCTATCTGCGGGCACGCGGCATCACCGCCTTTCAGGGAGCGGGTTCGCTCCGCTTCCATCCGCGTTGCTATTACCGGCCGAACAGGCGATCTCCGTCCGAAGCCTGGCCGGCGATGATTGCGGCGGTTACCGATCTCGAGGGCTGGATCACCGGCATCCAGCGCACCTGGCTCGACCCAACGGGAGAGGGCAAGGCACCGATCGCCACGCCCCGGCGGGCCATGGGCGATCTCCTCGGTCACGCGGTGCGGTTCGGGCTGGCAGATGATTGCCTGGTGGCAGGCGAGGGCATCGAGACTGTGCTGTCGCTCCGCACGGTGCTGCCGGATCTGCCCATGGCGGCCGCGCTCTCGGCCGCGCATCTCGCCGCCATCCGCTTCCCCGCGCCGCTGCGCAGGCTCTACATCGCCCGCGACGAGGATCCGGCCGGCCGCCGGGCCTGCCGGCGCCTGGCCGAGCGGGCGCAAGCGGCCGGGATCGAGGCCATCGTGCTCTCGCCGGTGTCCGGGGACTTCAACGAGGATCTCCGCAACCTTGGCATCGGCGCGTTGCGGGCGGCAGTCCGCCAGCAAGTCGCCCCGGAGGATGCTGGCCGCTTTCTGGCCCTGGCGGCGTAGCCGGGAGGAGCGGGGGCGCGCGGCGAGCGCTCGCCGGTATCGCGACGGGGCTGCATTCCTTCCGCCGGTGGCCCGCGACCCGGCCTTCCAGAGGGCGATCGGCCGCCAGGCGGGCCGGACCGGCAATGGCTGCGCCCGGCTATTTTCCGGCGCGCTCTGACGAGCGCTTTCCATCGCGAAGCAAAATAGCCGGCCTTCGCCATCCTCCGCAGAAGCTTCGGCCCTTCCGCTTCGCTCCGGGTGCAGGTCCGGCCCGCCCGGCGGCTTTCGACGCCAGAAGGCCGCGAGGGTCGCGGTCGGACCGGCGAAGGAGCATCCCATGACGAGCGAATACAACGACGACCTCGAACCGCCGCACGCGTCATCCCCCACCGACCACGTGCTGATGGAGCGCCAGCTTTACGGGTTTCGTCCGTTTCAGGACGGACCCGATCCGAGGCCGCTTCCGGAAGGGCGCGCCGTCGCCGGTGCCATCGCCGACATCTTCGATGCCCTGATCGCCACCCTCGAGGATACCCGCCTGGAACCCGACCTCGACGACCTCCTCTGGTCGAGCGTCAATCTCTTCCACCGGGCCAGCGGCCGCATCGAGCGCGAACTCGACGACAACGAGCAGGCGCAGCGCCGCTGCCAGCGCGAACAGGACGGTTCGGAAGTGCAATCCGGCGAACTCGAGCGCCTCACCGCCGAAGGGCAGACCCTGGTCGAGCGCCGCGATGCCTTCGAGCTGATGCGCGACCAGGCGGCCGAGCACTACGAGCGGCAGACCGGGTCATCCTGGCGCCCGCGCGGCGGATCGATGGTCAATCACCGCTCCATGACCTCGGCGGTGATCGACAGTCGCGACTATCTCTCCGCCCGGCGCCGGGCCGAGAGCGAGGTGCTGCTCCCGGCGGGTCCGAAGATCGCGCTCACCGGCGGGATCGACTTCAACGATCACCGGCTGATCTGGGCCAGGCTCGACCAGGTCCACGCCCGCCATCCCGACATGGTCTTGATGCACGGGGGATCGCCGAAAGGCGCCGAGCGCATCGCCGCGCGCTGGGCCGATCACCGCAAGGTGCCTCAGATCGCCTTCAAGCCCGACTGGACGAAGCATGCCAAGGCCGCACCCTTCCGGCGGAACGACGAGATGCTGGCCGTGCTGCCGATCGGGCTGATGGTCTTCCCTGGGAGCGGCATCCAGGACAACCTCGCCGACAAGGCGCGCAGGCTCGGGATTCCTGTCTGGAAGGTCGATGCCGGCGGCGCGTGAGCGCCGCTTGCCCTCCCTCCAAATGCTGCGAAGTCCCCTGCGACGGGTAACTCCTTGCTCCGCCACCAATGAGCGCCGGGTCACGATAGCCGGCTTGATCGCATGGGCGTCGGTCCCTGCGCTCGATCTGTCCGCCATGCGGCAGCGCCCGCAAGCGACTGGGAGGCGTCGGGCCGTGGCACGCCTTGCTCATCTGCCCGGTACACCTCAATGCCGGTCTGCTCGGGGCTCGATCGATGCGCCAGACCGATCGCTCTGGCCGATCGCCACTTTCGGCCGCTGTCCGCATCTCCTCCGCTCCGGCGGCAGGAAGCCGATCACAGGTCGGGGTGGAGCCCCGGCAATAAGGCGGCTCGAGAGTCATCCTCTCCCGAGTTCTGGAGGCGGCGCACCACGCCGCTTCCAGTCGCTGAACCTTGGTCCAGCCGAGGGTCTGACGCCATCAACCCGTAAAGGGTCCGCTACGCACGCGTGCGGCCTCGAGGCTTCGCCCCTTCGGTGATTGCGACCCTCGGCCGGACACATCGGGCGCCTGTCGCGCGGGGGATGGCCCCCCGCCTCCAGAACAGGAGCCGGATCGATGTCTCTCAATGACGCTCATGCCTTTGCCTTCAGTCTCGCCACCACCCTCATGGTCGTGATCGTGGTCTTCAAGGCCGGGGACGGGACGACAGGGGTCATGCCGGCCGCGGAATACGACGGTGACCCCTCGGCGATCATCCGCGAAGTCGATCCCTTCGCTCGCTGAGGCCGGCGATTGCGACGCCGAGCGGAGCTCCGAGGCGTTCCGGTCTGCCGCCATCTCCAATCTCGGTTGGACTCGTGCAGAGCGCTGATGCCGGGCGCGACGCATGGTGTTCACCGGCTGAGAAGTTTGCAGACGTGCGCGGCGAGCGTTCCCGGCTCTGGCCGGAAGGCTGTCGCGGCTGACCCCGTCGCCGTCCAATCGGCCCGACGCCAACTCTCGGGGACATCGCCGGGAGGAGGGCGGACCCTTGAGCTGACGCCGGCCTCTGTCCTGCGTCGCCGGTCCTTCTATTTCGCCGACGAAAAGCCGGTGTTGGTCGGCTACCTGATCCACTTTCGCAGCACTGACGGTCGCCGGCTGACAGTCGGCTCACTATGTCGCCTGACCCGCCATGCCATTGGAGGCCAGACCACTCCTGGTCCCGAAGCCCCGCCCGATCGCAGTCGGCGAGGGGCTGGAGTTCGGTCGCTGATCGGCTGAGTCTGTGCCGGGGAGCGCAAGGCGATGGAGCTCCCCTCGCCAGCCTCGTCCTCGAGGTGGGTAGAGATCCGGGACGCGAAGCGCTGCGGGTCCCAGACCGGATGCGGGCGGCTGATCCGATGCCCGGACCAGGGGGCGCCTAGGGCGGCCGGCCACGATTGTGCGCGTGATCGGCGCTCTCGCCGCTGGAGCGGGCAGCGGCTTCTTGCGGGCCCTGGTACCTGGGCCGGGAGGAAGGATTGCCGGTGACGGGTGCCCGCGTCTCTTTCGGTGAGCGAAGGGCGCCATCGTCTCCCTTGATCGGTTCTGTCCGGTCGAGCGCTCCAGAACGGCCTCTCGATGGGTGTATCTGGCCGAAGGCCGGCTGCGCCTCGATCGCCTGAGGCGCAACAGCGGCGTCGGAACTTTCTTCCCCTGCCGGCTGCGCCGTCATTCCTCGCGGGACAAGAAAGCCCCTCCTTTGCTGTCCGAGGCCCTTCGGGTGCGCCGGCGATCGCCTTCGGCCGGCCGATCACCATCGAGGCCGCACTGGCGCGGGCTCGAAGGAAAGAGATCAAGGAGACTTCCCATGGCGACCATCGGCACCTTCAAGAAGACGGCTTCGAACGAGTTCACCGGCGAGATCGTCACCCTCAGCGTCCAGACCAGGAACGTCCGCATCGTCCCCGACACCCGCTCCAGCGGCGAGAACGCCCCCAGCCACCGCGTCTTCGTCGGCCGGGCCGAGATCGGCGCCGCCTGGTCCAAGCGCTCCGGCGAGGGCCGCGACTATCTCGGCCTGAAGCTGGATGACCCCAGCTTCACCGCCCCGATCTACGCCAACCTCTTCGACGACGAGGACGGCGAGGGCTACAGCCTCATCTGGTCCCGGCCCAACCGCCGCAACGCCGATTGAACCGAAGCCAACGCCCCGCCCGGGCTACCGGGCGGGGCATTCCCCGAACCGATCTCATCGGGGAGCGGGGCGACGTTCGTGGGCAGCAGGGGAGTAAGGCAGGCTCAAGGAACCAGCCCGCTCAGTTCCGCCGGTGCGTCCTGCAATGCGAATGGATTGAAGACCTGACGGCGCCAGAGGAGCTGACGGTCGATCGGGCTCAGGCCAGCCTCGTCGCATGCCTGTTCCCAATGATCGCGAATGACGGTGATCTGATGGGCGACGATCGCGATGGCTTCCGGCGCCGACAGCCGGAAGGCGGCACGCGCTTCGAGGCAGACCTTGATCTGGCTGAAGCGATTGTCGCCGGCGATCAGCATGGCCTGGCTGGCCTCGTTGCCGGTCCGGCCTTGCGGACAGATGTCGTATGCCGGCGTCAGACGGAGTTCGCGGCGGTTCCAAAACGCGGCATGGTTGCGGGCGTGATCGTCCGTATTGCCGCAAAGGATGTTGAAGACCATCCGGCCGAACAGCTCCCTCAACGTCTTGGTCGGGTCGGCGAAGCGGTGACGGATGATCGACGCCAGATCCTCGTAGCTCGCGTAGCGCGCCATCATCTCGTCGAGTTCGAGAAGTGTCAGTCCCGACACCATCGCCCGCCGCAGCCAGCCATGCTGAACCTTCTCGCGATCGAAGCGGGCGATGAGCAGGACATCTTTGCCGGCGGCCCGGGCCATTTTGACCGGCGCTACATCGAGCCCGACAAGTTGCGCGAGACGCATGGCCACGAATTCCGCCTTCACCACGCTGTACACGTCTCCCTGGGCGGAGAATTTGGCGATGTATTTGGTATCGCCGTCGGTGATCATCGCCTTCGGTCGTGCACCGCCGATCGAGCTGCCGTGAAACAGGGCCTGGTCGAGTTCCGGCGAAAGCGGCAGGCCCTGTTCCACATGGGCAGCGGCGTTCAGAAGCTCGTCGAGCGAGGCGGTGCGCGGCTCGCGTGGCAGGTACTCTGTCGGCGATGTCTGAAAGTCGAGCGCGCCGATGCGGTCTGACCCCGACTCCAGCAGATAGGTGAGCTCGTCCAGGACGCCAGGGTCGGTGTTCTTCCCGTCTTTCCTCAACAGCCTGTTGATGATGACTCGCCTGCCCCAGGCGTCGGGGGCGGCATCGCGGATGCTGTTGGGCATCGAAAGGCCGGCCGTCAGCGGCAACGCTCCGGCACGGAGCGGCAATTCCGGCTCGTAGATCGGAATGGCGTCTTTCCGGGCGAGATATGACCGGCCGTAGTTGAATATGAGTTGGCTGCCTGCTCGCGTGAGCAGGCCGGCCACGACGGGCTCGGTGGCGCCCGGTGGCCAGATCCAGACATAGGCCTCCTCGGCAGCCATGTCAGAAGTCGTCCTTCACGGGCCCGGTCGAGGCGCGCACGGCTTGCGGCAACAGTGCCAAGGTCGCGTTGTTCGCCGCAATCTGCTGGGCAAGCGAGGATTGGTCCCCATCGAACAGTCTCACACCTACGATGGCCGCCGCCTCGAACACGGCGCCGATCGAGCAGCCGAGATCGCCCTTCTCGATGCGATGAACCAGCCCGCGCGACAGGCCGGCCCGCTCGGCCAGTTCCTCCACGGTGATACGGCGTTCGATGCGGGCACGGCGGATCAGCTGGCCCAGAAGAGTCACCGCGGCACGGCTGTAGCGGGAGTATGGGCGGGTTGCAAGCTTTGGCATTCAAGCGCCTCGTTCCATAAATAGGGCGTAAGCTGCTTTTGCGCTTCATTTGTGCGCCGAGTATTGAAGTCAAGGCATCCCATGTCAACTCCATGTTCCATTAACGGACCTTGAGTGGCCCCAGCGGTCCATTTGTGAGGCGAGTTACGCGAAAGCGAGCACAGCGGACGGGCCGCTCTGCTCGTCCTTCTCGTGCCTGACGGGTCCGGCGCCGTGGTCCGCTGGACCCGGCGCCCGACCTCCTACCCCAAAGACCATACGGTTCGGCCTGTGCGGCGCGCTCGAGGAGCGCTACACCGCTCAGGTCTCCGCCCGCCACAGTCATGGCGGCCCACTTTCCCTGGGTCAGCACCCAGGCCGCTCGCACTCAGTTACTGCCATGGTCGGGTCCGACGCCGTGGTCCGCTGGACCCGGCGCCCGACCTCCTATCCCAAAGAGCAGTGGCCCGGCATGGGCGGCGCGCTCGCTGAGCGCTATGCCGCTCAGGCCTCCGCCCGCCACAGTTATGGCGGCCCACTTTTCCTGGGTCAGCACCCAGGTTGCTTGCGCCCAGTTACTTCCATGGTCGGGTTCGACGCCGTGGTCCGCTGGACCCGGCGCCCGACCTCCTATCCCAAAGAGCAGTGGCCCGGCATGGGCGGCGCGCTCGCTGAGCGCTATGCCGATCATGCCTCTGCCCGCCACAAAGGTGGCGGCCAGAATTCCGTGTCGAGATTGAACGGAGTTCCATCGCTGTGAGCGATGGAGCCGATCCGCTGGCCCAGACCACATAGGTGGTGGGCCAGCGGTTGCGATAGGATGGCCTGGCGGATTCTCAGCATGGCCCGGCCACTTTCAAGCGTGGCCCGGCCGGGCCAACCCGCGAGATTGGGGTTGGCCCGGGCAGAACGTCCGCAAGCGTCCGTAACCCGTTGATAATAGGTAGTAAGGCAAAAGGAAGGTGTGGAGCAGGATACGCGTTTTGGATATCCAAAACGCCAGGGCCTGCCCGAAGTGGCAGGCAACTTACCGGCGCCGTATGCGCCGGTGCTGTTTCGAGTGCGCGATTGTGGTCAAGAGTGTCGGGTACCGGCTCCGCATGGACCCGGTGAAGAAGCGGATCTGGGAAGCGGCCGCCGCGCGTGAGGGGCGGACGCTGAGCGAGTGGCTGACGCGGGCCGGCGACACCGCGCAGGCGGCCCGGCCCTACCTCACGCCGGAAGACATCGCTGTCTTCGACGGTCTCCGCGAGCAGCTCCGCCGCGCCGGCGTGAACCTCAACGTGCTGCTGCGCTCCGAACTCGCATTCGAGAACGGACGCGGTCGCCGGCCGCCCGAACGGGAGCAGTTCGAGGAGGTCCAGAGAGACCTCAAGGAAGCGCTCTCGCAGATCCTGACCATGCTGCAGACCAAGGCCTGACTGTGGCGGGGCTCAGTCGCGACGCGTTCGCCTATGAGCGGCGCGGCCGGATCGTGGGCGAGGACGAGTACCGGTCATCGATCAAGCGAAGGGCGCGCGACATCCTCTCCCTGGGGCCTCCCGGCGGCGCGCGGCTGCGAACGGGCGGGGCGACCCTCTCTCGTGCCCTCAGCACGGAGAGCGTGCTCAAGGTCATCGCCTGGACGAAGGGACAGCACGCCGCACCTCGCCAAGCCTTCTATATCGGCCGGGCTCGAGACAAGGACGATGCCGGCCGCCAAGTGCCCCTGGAGAACGAGCGCGGCGAGTTGCTGCAAGGAAAAGCCGAGATTCAGGCCGAGATTGCGGCCTGGGAGTTGCTGACGGACGCGCGCAACAGATCGGCGGCCTGGCGCCGCGCCACGCCGGAGGATCGTGTCGCCATGGGCCAGGCCGAGGCTCTTGCCAAGCGGCAGGCCGTGCACCTGATGTTTTCGGTACCGCGCGGGGCACCGTCGCAAGCGGAAGCGCTCCGCGACGCCGTGCGGGAGGCGATGCGCGAAAGCTTTGGCGAGGCCGGCTATCGCTACTTCTTCGCCATCCACACCGACGAGCCGCGGCGGCCGCACGCACACGTCATCGTCAAGGCGACCAGCGAGCCCATCGCCGGCGGCCGCCCGCGGCAGCTACGGCTCAATCCGCGCGAGCTGGAGGCCATCCGGGAACGCCTTACCGGGCATGCACGGGAACGGGGCTTCGACGTCACCTGTACGCGGCGGGTCGACCGGGAGGACACCCGGCACAGTATCGTCGTCGGCAACGAGCCCCTGCGGGTGAATCTGCGTCAGGGCGAGTTGCACGGCCAGGGCCGGAGCCGGCAGGGATCGGTCTTCGAGGCGAAGGCGCCCAACTGGTATCTCCAGCATGGCCTGGCCTACGAGCAGCGCCGCGCCCGGCCATGGACAGACGGATTGCCGCCGGCCAGCACCGAGAAGCCGCCCAGGCCGGGTGGATTGCTCGGTCGGCTCACCCGCGCGCTGAGCGGCGCCTTCCGCCGTCAGGAGGCCCCTGAGGCACCAGAAGCACCTGACCCGCCTGTGTCGTCGTCACCCGCCCTGGCGCGCCTCGATCGGCATTTCGGCGAGGTTCATCGGGATCCGACCGCGGCGCGGGACTCCTTTATTGCCATGTACGAGGAGGCCCCCAAGCTTGCCGTATGGGCGGCCAACAATCATCCCCAGGCCTTCGGAGAAACGACTGGCGCAGCACCGACGGGGGCGATCACCGGGCGCGGTCTGAAGGCCATCGTCACGCCAGGTGCGCCGACACCCCAAACCGCCCCGAATGGCCGTCCGGCCGCGGAGACGGCCAAGGTCACGACGCAGGCTCGACAAGCGGCGGACCTCGCCCGCGAGCAATCTCGCCAGAGGCGCGATGCCGCCCATGTCCCCGAGGCGCTGCTACGGGTGGCGGATCGGCTCGCGGGCCAGGATCAGTCCCAGGCGCAGGTGGCGGAGATCCGAAAGCTCGCCGTCCAGGCGGGCCCTCCAGACGAGCAGGAGAAGGCCGCCCAGTACCGCGCGCTGGATGCTCAGCTGCGGGGCCGGGATCGACGACCTCCGCGGCCGCGCGACAAAGATGCGGGTGTCGACCGATAGCGCCGGGAGCCCGATCCTGTGCTAAACCCTCATCACTACGAGGTCGTGCGGCCAACGAATCTTAGCACAGGGGCTAGCACATAAATTTTTTTCTGCTCCAAGATGTCAATATAATCAATCAGTTGACAATCTGGCCATCGCTCTCATAACCTGAAGGTCACAGGTTCAAATCCTGTCCCCGCAACCAAGATCCTTCTAGGATGGCGCGACGTCGCCGCGGCGCCGGATGGTCGGCCCGGCCCGGACCCCTGGTCCTTATCCTCGAGCGCGTGGTTCCCGTGGACGCAGCGAAGCCTCTCCTGTCCTACCGCAAGTTCTGGGCGCATCGCTTCGGCACCGCGCCCTTTCTGCCCATGTCGCGGGCGGAGATGGACCAACTCGGCTGGGATGCCTGCGACGTTATCCTGGTGACGGGCGACGCCTATGTCGACCACCCGAGCTTCGGCATGGCGATCGTCGGGCGCCTCTTGGAGGCGCAGGGCTTCCGCGTCGGCATCATCGCCCAGCCGGACTGGCAGTCGGCCGAACCCTTCAAGGCGCTGGGCCGGCCCACGCTCTATTTCGGCGTCACCGGCGGCAACATGGATTCGATGGTGAACCGCTACACCGCCGACAAGCGGCTGCGCCACAACGACAGCTACACGCCGGACGGCGAGGGCGGCAAGCGGCCCGACCGCGCCGTCATCGTCTATGCCCAGCGCTGCCGCGAAGCCTTCAAGGACGTGCCGATCGTGCTCGGCGGCATCGAGAGCTCGCTCAGGCGCATCGCCCATTACGACTACTGGTCCGACAAGGTGCGCCGGTCGATCCTGGTCGATGCCAAGGCCGACATCCTGCTCTACGGCAACGCCGAACGCGCGGTGGTGGAAGTGACCCACCGCCTGGCCCGGGGCGACCAGCCGGCCCAGCTCGACGACGTGCGCGGCGTGGCGCTGCTGAAATCCGCCGTGCCCGAGGGCTGGGTCGAGGCGCATGCCGACGACATCGAGGGCGACGACGAGGGGGCGAAGCGCCAGAACGGCCAGGTCGTCATCCGCCTGCCCGCCTTCGAGCAGGTGGAGCGCGACCCGGAAGCTTACGCCCGCGCCAGCCGCGTGCTGCACCGGGAGAGCAATCCGGGCAATGCCCGGGCGCTGGTGCAGAAGCACGGCGACCGCGAGCTGTGGGTGACGCCGCCGCCAATCCCGCTCACCACGCCCGAGATGGACGGCGTCTATGACTTGCCCTATGCCCGGGCGCCGCACCCCTCATACGGGGAAGCGAAGATCCCGGCCTGGGACATGATCCGCTTCTCGGTCACCATCATGCGCGGCTGCTTCGGCGGCTGTTCCTTCTGCTCGATCACCGAGCACGAGGGCCGCATCATCCAGAACCGCTCGGAAGAATCGGTGCTGCAGGAGATCGAGCGCATCCGCGACAAGACGGAAGGCTTCACCGGCATCATCTCCGACATCGGCGGGCCGACCGCCAACATGTACCGCATCGCCTGCAAGGACCCGAAGATCGAATCCGCCTGCCGGCGGCCCTCTTGCGTCTATCCCGGCATCTGCCCGAACCTGAACACCAGCCATGACAGCCTGATCCAGCTCTACCAGAAGGCCCGCAGCCTTCCCGGCATCAAGAAGGTGATGGTGGCCTCGGGCGTGCGCTACGACCTCGCGGTGGAAAGCCCGGCCTATATCAAGGAGCTCGTCACCCACCATGTCGGCGGCTATCTGAAGATCGCGCCCGAGCATACCGAGGCCGGGCCGCTCTCGAAGATGATGAAGCCCGGCATCGGCACCTATGACCGCTTCAAGCAGCTCTTCGACGCGGCGGCGAAGAAGGCGGGGAAGGAATATTTCCTGATCCCCTATTTCATCGCCGCCCATCCCGGCACCACGGACGAGGACATGATGAACCTCGCCTTGTGGCTGAAAAAGAACAAGTATCGCGCCGACCAGGTGCAGACCTTCCTGCCCTCGCCGATGGCGCTCGCCACCGCGATGTATCATTCGGGCAAGAACCCGCTGAAGCCGGTGCGCCGCGGCGCTTCCGAAGAGGTCGACACGGTGAAGGGCCTGCGCCAGCGCCGGCTGCACAAGGCGTTCCTCCGCTACCACGACGCCGAGAACTGGCCGCTGCTCCGCGAGGCGCTGAAGAAGATGGGCCGCGCCGACCTGATCGGGCCGGGCAAGCACCAGCTCATCCCGACCTGGCAGCCGGTGGGCACCGGGCTGAAGGGCGGCGAGGGCAAGCGCATCGGCGCCAAGCACAAGCCGCAGCGCTTCCTGACCAAGGGCATCGTCGAGAGCCTGCCGCCGAAGGCGTGACCGGGTGCCCGGCCGCCGCGCCGGCCCGATAGGTCAGCGGGGCTGACGTGGGAAAATTCCCTGTTTTTCATCACGCCGGTGAATCGCAAGATTGCCTATGATTTACAACGACTTGCGGATTATACACGACATTCGACGCGGAACCGTGCTTCCGGGCAGGCGGAACTGGGCTTCCGCTTTGGGCCGGACCTGAGGAGAGATCTTCACATAGTCCATGAGCGCGCCGCCCCTTTCGGGAGGGGCAAAGCGCATCATAGCAGAGGGTAATAATCCCTTCAAGAGAAAATAATTCGAGCATCAGCGACCGGAAGTGGCGTTCCGCACAAGGTTTCGTGAGCACCACGATTTCACCAGCACTCAGCCAGCGCTTACCTGCGCCACACCTATGGGATATTAGATCCAGTGCAGGCTGTGAGTCGGGCCCCAACTTTGACCCTGTTAGGCGATCAACGCCGGCCCAGTGAATCGAGCGATGAAGGGGACAAATGGCGACGCAGCAAAGTCCACAGCGCAGGGTTTGTGGACGGCTCACGCCGGTTATAGATTCGATCGGGCCTTCTTCGGCCGCCGCAAAACTCTCATCACGTGCTCTCCAATGAGCTGACCCACGGACGTTGGCACAGCGTTTCCCAACTGGCGTGTCGCGGCTTTCCAACTACCATGTACATTGAAGTCGTCAGGGAAATCTTGGAGGCGGGCCATTTCGCGCACGGTGAAATATCGGACGTTACCCGCGCGATTGGCCAACATGTTTTCCCCACCCGGGACGCCGTGGTCGCCAGCCTTTAGAGCCTTTGCCGGTTCGTCGTAACAGCTTCCAGTGTGGTTGGGATACGCGCGGGCGCCGGGATGTTGCCAGTGACCCGCAATGTCTTCCCGCTTGGTTGGAGGAGGCAAATCAGAGATGGCATCGCGCACCGTCCGCCAGGGAAGCAAGGTTGGTTCGACACCCGCTGCTTGTACCCGCTTTAACGCCAAGGCTTCCGAGGTCGATGCTGGTGCAGCGAGACAGCGAGCATCATGTCGTTCCCAATATTCGCCCGTTACATGCTTTGACCAAGCCAGCGCTTCCTGCGAGTGCGTGGGCTCGGGAAAGGTCCATTCGTCTCCAATCTCTGACGCGATGCCGATAAAGATGGCGCGGTGCCGCTTTTGCGGCGCACCATAGTCAGCGGCATTTATCGCCTTCGATAAAACTCTGTACTTCGCACCCTTGCCATCATTGGCCTTCGCGCCTTCGCGCAAGCGCTTCAGATGTTCCTTCCACGTTTCTTCCGCGCGCTGTTTGTGATCTGGGTAGGTTAGCTGGAGCGTGATGTATTCAAGATAACAGGCGAAGTCGGGTCGGAAGAGTCCACGAACATTCTCGAAAACAAATGCTTTGGGACAAATCTCGCGAACCGCCCGTATCGCTTCGGGCCACATGTTCCGATGGTCCTCGGGACCGAGGTGCTTTCCTCCGATGGAGAAGGGTTGGCATGGCGGACCGCCCGAAACGAGTTCCACACCATCGAGCTCACCGTAATCGAACTGGCGCGCGTCGGCGTGCTCGATATTCCAATCTTGCACATGCTCGATGTTTCGCTTTTTGTTTTCGCCCAGCGTCGTGACGGAGTCGTTGTCGAATTCAACGATCGCCTTGTGGTCGAAGCCGGCTCGCGCGATGCCGAGCGCCAGTCCCCCACAACCGGCAAAAAGCTCCACGCTACGCATCGAGAAATTTCCTGACGCGAAGCGCGACGCAGCTCTCATCTCGCAGCTCGCACTCCCAAATCACTAAGCCCTGCCAGCCTTTGGATTTGAGACCGATCATCACCGCGGCATCGCGTCGTACATTGCGCTCGAACTTGGAGTTCCAGAACTTAATCCGGGATTTCGGTGAGCGGCGTCCCGATGCGCAGTCATGGCGGTGCCAGAAGCATCCGTGGAGAAAGATCGCTCGCTTGCGCTTGATAAACGAGAGATCGGGCTGGCCAACGATGTCCCGGCGGTTCTTGCGGTAGCGGTAGCCCATCGACCATACCAAACGGCGGAGCCGAATTTCAGGCTTCGTGTCGCGGGCCTTAACTCGGCGCATTCGTTCGCTGCGCTGCTCCCTATTCAGCGTGTCCATCAGCCGACCTTGCTTCGCTCTTTCGGAAGCTCCCTTTCCAAAAATTGGCGAACCGCCTCGCGCACGATCCACGCCAGGCTGCGGTCGGTTTTCTTTGATATCCGTTCCAGCGCGGCCCGGTCCGCTCCATCCAATGTCACGGTCAGGCGGTCGGCAGGATTGGTCGTGACTTTTCTCGCGGGCATAGCGCTCATCATTTTCGACTCAAGATGATGCACCATCATGCAACTTGCGTCAACTTGCATAATTAAAAACAAAATATTGACGCTGGCCGGAGAAGATGATTTTTTTTACGAAATATTTTATGATTTTATAAATTGCCGGCTTGCCGGCAGGAAATCCGAGGCGCACGTGGCAGACGGCGAGACTTCCGATCCTTCTGGCGACATAGAAAGCCAAGTTGCCCAGTATGTTGGACACTTGGAGAGCGTAGCCCGGGTGTTCAATGAGCACGCGGAGGAATTGGGGCTTGGCGTGCGGCTCAACCCAACTAGTGCGATCAACGCCATTAGGAGTGGTAACGGATTCGGACGAGTGATGAGGTTCTGTGGACGCCCTGACGATTCAGGTGTCCTCCACGATGCGCAACTCATGACCGCGCTAGATTGCGTTGGCGAGTTACTCACTTCCTCCAAGAACAATGGACTCGTTCTTGGCGCGATGCAGTCGGGCAAGACAACGACGTCGATCGCGTTGCAGTTCGCCGGTCCCATTGTCTACCAGCTAACTGGCCGGCGCTTTTATCCGATCTATCTGATCACCAGCCACACTAGCCAAGAAGACCAGACCAAGCACGAAATCACACGATTCTTAGAATTCTACGGTGAGCTGGCGGTAGAAATCGATAGCGAGCATAGCTGCACGATCATCCAGTACATGAAGCAGAATCTCGATCCGGCGTTCATGTTTGCACCAACAATCAACATGTATCGCGAGCATGTGCTGAAGAACGCGCTCTTGGATACCGTCGTGGGGCCCCGGCTAGACGATTTTATCCAGAGACGCGTGAAGGGTGAGAGCATTAGGAAGGTTGCCGATCTGTGCCGTCGCGCGAACAGCAAAAACTTCACGCCTCTATTAATCGTCGACGAACCACAATTTGGAGCGAGCGATCGCTTCATTAAGGGGGATGATGACAAAATACAGCGTCACCCCTGCGTCCTTCTTCAGATTTTTGAAGCGATAGATACCGCCATTGGCGAAGACGCTGGAGACCATGTGTTCATTGGTCTATCGGCCACGCCTTACGAGTTGCACGACATCGAGGCCGTGTGGGAGGTCAAGCAATACCTGACCCCCGCGTACTCGGGCTTCAACTATTTTGGCGGCGAGGTGATCGATTCGGAAGCCGACGTGGCACCGCCAAAGACCCTGAGCTTCGCGGAATTTGGAGCGGAGGTTGGCCTGCCCTTTTTGGGCAAGGTGTCCCTCGCCGCGTACGACGCCGATCCCAGCAAGTTCGGCCGTCACGCGAAGAAACTCGGCTACAAGAAGAGCCAGGCACAATATCAGGAAGAGGTAGAAGCAGCGTTGCGGGAGGCCATTCTAAAGATGGCCCGCCAGGGGTCGACAGGGGCCTGCGGCGTCTGCATTCGGCTCTTCAACAATAATATTCGATCGCATCGACTCATCGAAAAGCTGCGCTTGCCTCCGAAAGAGGTCGAAATTATCGAATATTTCGGCTCCGACCATAAAGGCCGAAGCGTCAAGCGCGCGATCCGCCAGCGTGCGCGCCCGGACCTCCCCTTCGTCGTGGCAGTAACCAACCGCGCGAGAATGGGCGACGCCTTTCCAAGCGAAGTGGAGTGGTTCCTTGAGTTCTCAAAGAAGGCGCAGAACTTGAACGCTCTGCTGCAGGGTCTGCTTGGGCGCGCGTGCGGCTATGGAAAGCGTTCCACGGTCATCATGTCGCAGGAAAACGCCGATCTGGTGTCGGACTATAAAAGGCAGCAGGGCGGCTACTTCTACAAAACTAGCGCACACAGCCGCGTCGTCGGTCCATTTCGCCGGGGAGCCCCTACCAATTTGATCCAGTTGCGCCGTGACCTCCCCGATTCGCTGGTGAGCAAGTTCTTCGAGCGCGTTGACCAGGAGGTCGTGAATCCGAACATCAAGCAGAGTACCGCAGCGTTGAGCACCAAGCGAACAACCGGACAAAATTTCCGAACCGGCCCGTTGCTTCGTATCGCGGAGGAGTTGAAATTGTTCGAGCATCTAGAAATGAAATCTGTGCGAGAGAAGCTTTTTCCTACCTACCCGGATTTCCGCATCGCGCGTTCTTCTGACGAGGTGATCTCGGCGCGGCAGTCGGACCGGCGTCTCCGCTACACCTTGGATGAGTTTGGCGATTGCCGTTTCACTTTCCGCGAATGGGAGAAAGGCGCCAACCACGGCGGTGTCCGCAGCCGCGGCTATGGCGGCCGCGATGCTAGGGATCCAGCGCGCGCCGGCGACACGCTGGAGCCGCAAGTGAATCTCCGCAAGTTCGACCCGGCGACCGGCGCGACCATCGATGACAAGCGGCGAATTGATGGCGATCGTGCTCTTAAAGCCGAACGGCAGGTGGGCGATTGGCGCGCCGAAATGATCACGCTGCCACTTGTCGCGCCCATTCGGGAACTGCAGACAGCCGAGCTTACGTATCCTGTTCAGCACAGTCCCTATGCTGAGCTCCTCTCGCGTGACGAGCGCGATCATGCTGGGTATGACTGAGGCTCATTCGAGCGCCCGCAGGGATCGGAGCCCGCGCACGTTGTGCCTCATCGGTAAAACGGCGCCCATGGGTATCGGGGGCTTGGGTCGCCGACGAGTGGGCCGTCGGCGATATGCCAGGTCGTGAAGGGTTTCGGGGGACCCTGAAGCTGTGTCCCCTTCACGGCCGAACCCCCGGCGTCTCCACCGTCATCCCCGCGGCGCGGCTCATCAGGAACAGTTCCAGCTCGATCATCTCCGCCGCGCCATAGGCGAAGGGTTCGGCGCGGACGCCGGTCATGCAGTTGCGCAAGCGCCGCTGCAGCGAGCCCATGCCCTGCCATTCGAGACGGTAGATCGGATAGCCGGTGGGATGCGCCTCAGGGATCACGCTGCCGGCGAGGCGCTTGCCGGCGTTGTCGTCATGGCACTGTGCGCAGGAGAAGTTGAGCTGGCCGATGCGCTGTTCGTAGAGGCGGCGGCCGGCCTCGCGGAAGGGCTCGGCCCGCGGGTCGGGGTCGGGGGTGATCGGCTGCCCGCGCGACTGCAGGCCGAGCCAGGCGGTGAGCCCGAGCAGGCTGTCGCTTTCGGCGGCGAAGGGTTCGGCCCCCTGGTGCTTCTCGCGGCAGATGTTGATGCGGGTGGCGAGGTCCACCGGGCGGCGCTGTTCCGCATCGAAGGCGGGATAGCGGGCGGCGACGCCCTTCATGCTCGTGGCCGCGTCGCCGTGGCAATCGGCGCAGGCCTTGCCCTCGGCAGAGGGCTTCCGCGACCACAGCGCCGCGCCGTCCTGGACCCAGAGCATGGCGGGGTTCGCCGTGTCGTCCTTCTGCATGGCCCGGGTCTCGGCGCTCATGAAGTCGCTGCCCGAGCGCCGCTCGTCGGCCGGCGCCGCCGCCGGCAGCAGCGACAGCAGCAGGAAGAGGCAGGCGAGGCGCCGCATCTCGCCGCGCCTCATGTCCCCCTGACTCATGTCACCGAAATCGTCGCCGTCTCGGTCTGGGTGAAGCCGTTGTCGCCGGTCCAGGTGAAGCGGAAGGTGCCGCTTTCGGTCGCCACCGTGGTGAAGGCGAGGAAGGGGTTGGCGGCGGTGGCGGGGAAGAGTTCGGCCGAGAAGACCTCCTCGCCGTTATAGCTGCAGGTGAATTTGGTGATGATGTCGCGGGGCAGGATGCGGCCGTTGGCGCCGGGGCGGAAGCCGGTCTCCATCGGATGCGCGATCAGGGTCTTGATCTCGATCACCTCGCCGCGCCTGGCCGTCGCCGGCACGTTGATCAGCGTGCGCGCCATGCCTCAGCCCTCCACGCAGGCGGCCAGCGTCACGATCACATCGGCGCGGGCCTCGCGGAAGCTGCCGTCGCTCATCTCGGCGATGGCGGTGATGGCCTGGGTGTCGGCGAGGCGGATGCGGCTCGACACCGCGGCGCGCCCGCTTCTGGGGCCGAGGTGATAGGTGCCGACATGGGGTTGCGGGTTCTTCTCGGCGAAGACGGCGATGCGCTTCACGAAGCTCTCGGCCGTCATGGGGCTGTCGACGCTGACGGTGAGCGGCACCACGTTGCCGTTCTCCACCAGCGGCGGCAGGTCGAGGGTGATGCCGCTTGGGCTCCGCTTCGCCTCGCCCGCGAAGGCGCGGATCGCCCCGGCCATGCCTTCCGGCGCGGCCCGGGCCGGGTTCAGGACGAGGAGGGTGGCGAGGCCGGCGCCGGCCGCCAGCACGTCGCGGCGTGTCGCGTCTCTCATGCTTCAATCCCGCAAGGTGGTGAGGAAGGCTATCACGTCCTCGATCTCCGCCGCGCTCAGCACGGTCTTCCCGCCCCAGGCGGTGCCGACGCGGGCGAGGCCCTCGGTGCTGTAATAGGGCGGCATGATCGTGGCCGGGTTGAGGCGGCGGGGATCGACCAGGCGGAGCCGGAGCTGGGCCGGGGTGGAGCGGCTGCCCGCGCCCGCGAGGCTGGGGGCGAGGTTGCCCTGGAAGCGTTCCTCCGGGAAGGGGCCGGTATGGCAGAGGAGGCAGAGGCCGCGCTGGCGATTGCCCACGATGGCGCGGCCGCGGGCGGCATCGCCGGCTTCGGCGGTGAGCGGCCGGGGAATGCCGTCGCCCACCACCGCCTGCGCCTCGGCCGCGGTGGCGAGCAGCGACAAGAGCAAGGCGGCCTCAGGCAAAAACTTCATCGGTGACGGTCTTGAACCAGTCTTCGGCATAGATCGCCTCGAGCGCGCGGGTCTCGGGCGGGGCGTCGGCGGGGCTTATGCCCCCCGCGCCCTCGATATCGGCGAGGAGGCCGTTTCTCGGGCTGTACACGCCGGCGATGGAGATGCCGTAGGCCGGCGCCACCAGGCTGTAGCAGGTGTTGATCAGCTTGGGCTCGGGCGGGGCGCGGCCCTGCAGCAGGCCGGCCACGGCGGCGGCGCAGGCCTTGGCTTGCGCATTGGCGGCGAAGGCCGATTTCGGCATGGCCCCGGCGATGGCGGCATCGCCGATGACATGGATGTTGGGCTGCAGGCGGGATTCGAAACTGACCGGATCGATCGGGCACCAGCCGCTGCGATCGGCGGCGCCCGAGCTTTGGGCAATGGCACCGGCGCGCTGCGGCGGGATGACGTTCACCACCGCGCCCTTGTGCTTGCCGAAGTCGGTCGAGAGCGTGCGGGCGGCGGCGTCGGCTTCCGTCACCTTGCCGCCGGTGGAGAGCCCGATCCATTCGAGCTGGCTCGGGTAGAGCTTGGCCCAGGCCTGCTGGAACAGCCGCTGCTTGGAGAAGGCGTCTTTCGCATCGAGCACGATCAGCTTCGAGCGCGGCTTCCTGGTCTTCAGGTAATGCGCGATCAGGCTGGCGCGTTCGTAAGGGCCGGGCGGGCAGCGATAGGGATTGGCCGGCACCGACATGAGCACGGTGCCGCCATCCTCCATCGCCTCCAGCTGGCGGCGGAGAGCCGTTGTCTGCGCGCCCGCCTTCCAGGCATGCGGCAGGGTTTCGGCGGCGGCGGCGCCGTAGCCCTGCAGGGCGTCGAAGCGGAGTTCGATGCCGGGGGAGAGGATGAGGCGGTCGTAGGGGAGCTGGGTGCCGTCGGCGAGCGTGACGCGGCGGGCCTGCGGGTCGACGCCGCCCGCCGTCTGGTGGATCACGCCGACGCCCGCGCGGCGGATGGCACCGTAGCCGAAGCGTTGCTCTTCGAGGGGGCGGAGGCCGGCGATCACGGCGTTGCTGAAGGGGCAGGCGGTGTAGGTGGGGTTCGCTTCGACCAGGGTCACCTCGACGCCGCCGCGCTGCAGGAGGCGGGCGGCCGTGGCGCCGCCGAAGCCGCCGCCGATGACGACGACCTTGGGCGTCGCGCCTTGCGCCAGCGCCGGGGCGGTGGCGAGGGCCGCCATGCCGGCGATGACGCGGCGGCGGCTCGGTCTCATTTCGGCGCGCTCAAGGTGGCGGCCAGGGCGCGGATCTCCGCTTCCGAATAGCCCTTGGCGATGCGGTCCATCACGGTGGCCGGGCGGCTGCCGGCCTTGAAGGCCAGCATGGCCGCGACGATCTCGGCCGCGGGGCGGCCCTCGATCGCCGGGATGGCGGCACCGGCGCGGGGCGCCGGCGCGTGACAGCCCGAACAGCTTGCCGCCGATTGGCCCGCCGCCGGTTGAGTGAGGGCCGGCGCCGAAGCCAGCGCGAGGGCGGCGGCGAGCGCCGCCCGCCTCACGCGCTGCTCAGGTCGTGGTTCTTCAGCGGCAGCTGGCGGATGCGCTTGCCGGTGGCGGCGAAGATGGCGTTCAGCACCGCCGGTGCTGCGACCGCGATGGTCGGCTCGCCCACACCGCCCCAGAAGCCGCCGGAAGCCACGATCACCGTTTCCACCGCCGGCATCTCGTCCATCCGCATCACCTGGTAGGTGTCGAAGTTCTCCTGCTCGATCTTGCCGTCCTTCAGCGTGCATTCGCCGTAGAGCGCCGCCGACAGGCCGTAGACGAACGACCCCTCGACCTGGGCCTCGATCTGCTGCGGGTTGACCGCGTGGCCCGGATCGGTGGCGGCGACGATGCGGTGGATCTTGAGCTTGCCGGCCTTGTCGACCGAGACTTCCGCCACCGCGGCGACGTAACTGCCGAAGCCCATGGTCTGGGCGATGCCGCGATGCACGCCGGCCGGCAAGGGCTTGCCCCAGCCGGCCTTCTCGGCCGCCGCGTTCAGCACCGCCAGGTGCTTGGGATGATTCGCCATCAGCTTGCGGCGGAAGGCGAGCGGGTCCTGCCCGGCCGCCGCCGCCAGCTCGTCCATGAAGCATTCGACGTAGATGGCGTTCTGGTTCAGGTTCACGCCGCGCCAGAAGCCCGGCGGCACCGAGGGGTTCCGCATGGCGTGGTCGATGAGCAGGTTCGGGATGCCGTAGGGGAAGCTCGCCTCCGGCCCCGGCGGGTTCAGGCCCTGGAAGACCACCGGGTCGCGGCCGTTCTGCAGGTTCTGCGGCAGAACGGCGGCCAGGATCGACTGGCCGGAGATGCGCATCTGCAGCCCGGTCAGGTTGCCGGCGGCGTCGAGCCCGCCCACCAGCCTGCACTGGGTGATCGGGTGGAACTTGCCGTGCAGCATGTCCTCTTCGCGCGACCAGATCAGCTTCACCGGGGTGCCCGGCATCTCCTTCGCGATGGCGACCACCTGGCGGATCCAGTCGGTCATGCCGCGCCGGCCGAAGCCGCCGCCCAGATGGATCTTGTAGACCTCGCATTGCGCCGCCGGCAGGCCGGAGGCCTCGGCGGTGGCGGCCAGCGCCGATTCGCCGTTCTGGGTCGGCGTCCAGACCTCGCAGCGGTCCGCCGTCCATTTCGCCGTGGCGTTCATCGGCTCCATGGTGGCGTGGTTCTGATGCGGATAGCCGTAGACCGCCTCGATCTTCTTCGCGGCACCGGCCAGCGCCGCCTTCACGTCGCCCGTCTGATGGCCGATGAAGGCCTGCTCGGCGCCGAGCCCTTCCTTCAGCACCTCGGCGAAGCCGGCGCTGCTCGCCTTGGCATGCGGCCCCTCGTCCCAGACGACGGGGAGCGCGTCGAGCGCGCTCTTCGCCCGCCACCAGGTGTCGGCCACCACGGCGACGGCGGTGTCGCCCACCTGCAGCACCTTCTTCACGCCGGGACGGTTCTGCACCGCGGCGGCATCGAAGCTCTTCACCTTGCCGCCGAAGACGGGGCAGTCCCTGATCGCGGCGTTCAGCATGCCGGGCAGCTTCAGGTCGGTGCCGTAGACCTGCTTGCCGGTCAGCTTTTCGGCGGTGTCGAGGCGCTTCACCGGCTTGCCGGCGATCTTCCAGTCCTTCGGGTCCTTCAGCGTGATGTCGGCGGGCGGCGTCAGCTTGGCCGCCGCTTCCGCCACCTTGCCGTAGGTGGTGCTGCGGCCCGAGGGCGCGTGGGTGATGACGCCGGCGGCGACGCGGCACTCGCCCGGGGCGACACCCCAGCCGGTGGCGGCGGCCTGCACCAGCATCTGCCGCGCCGCGGCGCCGCCCTTCCTGACATAGTCGTGCGATTCGCGGATGCCGCGGCTGCCGCCGGTGGAGAAATTGCCCCAGACGCGCTTCCTGGCCAGGTTCTCGCCGGGGGTCGGGTATTCGGTGGTGACCTTCGACCAGTCGCAGTCGAGCTCTTCCGCCACCAGCTGCGCGAGGCCGGTGAGCGTGCCCTGGCCCATTTCCGACCGCGCGATGCGGATCACCACGGTCTCGTCCGGGCGGATGACCACCCAGGCGTTGATTTCCGGTGTCGCGCCCTGCGCGGCGGCGGAGCCGGCGAAGGGGATGTGGAAGCCGAGCGTGAAGGCCGCGGCGGTGGAGGAAGCGAGGAAGCCGCGGCGGGACGGCGCCAATGCCTGCATGGTCATTCTGAGCCTCCCTCAGCCGCGACGGGTGTCGCCGCCCTGGGCGGCGAGGTCGATGGCGGCGCGGACGCGGTTGTAGGTTCCGCAGCGGCAGATGTTGGTCATCTCCGAGCGGATCTCGGCCTCGGTCGGCTTCGGGTTGGCCGCCAGCAGCGCGGCGGCGGCCATGATCATGCCGGCCTGGCAATAGCCGCATTGCGGCACGTCGAGCGCCAACCAAGCCTTCTGCACCGGATGCGAGCCGTCGGGCGACAGGCCCTCGATGGTGGTGATCTTCTGTTCCGCCGTCACCGCGCTCACCGGCATGACGCAGGAGCGGACGGCGGCGCCGTCGATATGGACGGTGCAGGAGCCGCATTGGGCGACGCCGCAGCCGTATTTCGTGCCGGTCAGGCCGACCTGTTCGCGGATGACCCAGAGGAGGGGGGTGTCGTCCTCAACCTCCACGTCGACGGATCTGCCGTTGATGTTGAGCTTCGCCATCGCGACCCTCCTAGAGACGTATCAGTACACGTACGACCCGAGGGGGAGGTTATTCCCTAACGGCGGGGGCGTCGTTCAAGATCGCGTGGGTCAGGCCTTCGGCGGCAGGACGCGGTTTCGTTGCAGGATCGTGAACCAGTCGCGGAACATGTCCTCGGTATCGATGCAATCGCCGAAACCCGCCTGCCGCAGCTTGATGGTGCTGACGATCTTGGGGCTGGGCGTCGATTTCGCGCCGAGGGCGAAGAGATAGTCGGCGTAATGGTGCGATTCGCCGAGCATATCGGCCAGCTTCAGGGGAAGCAGGTCGTGCTTGCGCACGATGCGGTCCCAGACAGCGGCCTTCCCCGGCAGGAACCGGGCGAGCGAGAAGGGCTCCGGCGCCGCCTCGGGCATCCCCAGCGCATCGGTGATCGCCGGCCAGACGTTCGGCCAGGCGAAGACGTCGCCATTGGTGATGTTGAAGGTTTCGTTGCGGGCGGCGGGCGCCGTCATGCCCCAGGCCATCGCCCTGGCCAGGAGCCGGGCATCGACCGCTTCGAGCACATAGGCCGGACCGCCGGGAAAGGCGAAGGGGCGGCCTTCCTCGCGGCAGATGGCGGCATAGGCGCCGATGACCGGGAGCACGTTCATGGCGACGCCCAGGGCCTCGCCGAAAACGACCTGCGGCCGCCAGATGGTGAAATCGAATTCATGTTTCGCCGCGCGGGTCCGCAGCAGGTCTTCCTGCAGCCAGTAGAAGTTCTCATGCGCATCCCGGGGCCAGCCTTCGCGGGCCGGTACGGCGATCGGGCGCAGGTGCACGCCATAGGCCTTGGTGCCCTGCAGCAGGGTGACGTGGCGGAGGCTCTTCGCCTGCTCCAGCGCATCGAGCAGGTTGCGCAGCATCGTCTCGTTGGTGCGCATCTGATCGCCCTCGCGCCAGCCGGCGATCAGGCCGGGCTGCTCGTGGAGCGCGGCGTAGACGAGGTGGGTGACGCCCGCGAGGTCGGCGGCCGCCTGCCGGCAGGCATCCGCTTCCCGGAGGTCGAGCGCCAGATGGCGGAAAGACCCCGGCAGCGCGGGCCGCCGCCGCGACAGGCCGATGACCGAGCAGTCGCCGGCGTCGGTGAAATGCCGGAGGGCGGCGCGGCCGACGACCCCGCTGGCCCCGGCGATGAGGATCGTGTTCCTGCCCATCGGCACCGGTATGTCACGTGCGATTCCCGGCGGTCAACGCCGATCGGCCGCCCGGCCGCCCGTCGGCCGCTTCGGCTCGCGGAGCCGGCGGCAGCTGTGCTACAGCCACGGTTGGAGTCCAGCGTGGAAGAATCGGCCCCGGAACGACCGGTTTCGCCATGCCCTGGAGCGGAAACGTCGCCCGAGGAAGCACAGATGCCGTTTGTTGCCGATACCACGCCCGTCCTGCCCCAGCACCGTTTCGACGAGGCATCGCTCGACCGCTATCTCGCCCGGAACATCCCGGGCTACAAGGGCGAGCTCGAGGTGCGGCAGTTCGGCAGCGGCCAGTCGAATCCGACCTTCCTGCTGCTGGCCAATGTCGAGGGCCGGCAACAGGCCTTCGTGCTCAGGAAGAAGCCGCCGGGGAAGTTGCTTCCGTCCGCGCATGCCGTCGATCGCGAATACAAGGTGATCTCGGCGCTGCAGGGTTCCGGCGTGCCGGTGCCGAAGACCTACGCGCTCTGCACCGATGACAGCGTCATCGGGCAGATGTTCTATGTGATGGAATGCGTCGAGGGGCGCATCCTGGTCAACCCGACCTTGCCGGATTCACCGCCGGCCGATCGTGCCGCGATCCATGATTCGATGAACGCGACGCTGGCGAAGCTGCACCAGGTCGATTTCAACACGGTGGGCCTGAGCGATTTCGGCCGGCAGGGACAATACGTCGCCCGCCAGCTCGACCGCTGGAGCAAGCAGTACGTCGCGGCCAAGACCGACGACCTGGCGGCGATGGACGCGCTGATGAAGTGGTTGCCTGAGAACATCCCGGCCTATGACCCGACGACGATCGTCCATGGGGATTTCCGGCTCGGCAACCTGATCGTGCATCCGACCGAACCCCGCATCGTCGGCGTGCTCGACTGGGAGCTCTGCACGCTCGGCCACCCGCTCTGCGACCTCGCCTACAACTGCCTCGGCTATCACCTGGCGGAAGCGCCGCATGGCTATGCCAAGGCCGACCTGAAGGCGCTCGGCCTGCCGACCGAGGCGGACTATGTCGCCGCTTATTGCCGGCGCACCGGGCGCGACGGGATCGAGGATTGGACCTTCTACGTCGCCTTCTCGCTGTTCCGCCTCGCCGCCATCGCGCAGGGCGTCTACAGGCGTGGCCTCGACGGCAATGCCGCCTCGCCCGAGGCGCTGAAGCGCGGGCAATCCTGCCGGATCATGTCGGAGACCGCCTGGCGGCTGGTGAACGGCGACAGTTGAGCGTCAGCCGGCGGCCAGCGCCCGGTCGAGGAATTCCAGCCGGTCCTGGCCCCAGAACAGCTCACCCTTGTAGATGTAGTTGGGCGTCCCGAACATGCCGCGTTCGACCGCCTCGGCCAGGTTCCTCTCCCATTGCGCCATGACGTCGGGCGCGTCTTCGCGGGCGACGTACTTCGCCCCGTCCAGGCCCTGTTCCTCGGCGATCGCCTGGCGCACCTCGGGGTCGAGCACGTCGCGTTCCTCCGACCAGATGGCGCGCAGGACGGCATGCGACAGCATGTCGACGTTGTGTCCGTCCATCTTCGCGGCGATCAACATGCGCGCCGCATGGCGCGGGTCGGTCGGGTAGAATTTCGGCCTCAGCTTCAGGTCCATGCCGAGATGCTTGCGCCAGCGGTCGAGTTCCAGCTCGTGATAGGCCTGCCGCGGTTCCGGCCGGGTGCGAAGCGGAATGCCGCCGTTCTCCTGCGTCACCAGGATCGGGCGATGATCGAGCACGGCGCCGTGCTTCTTCAGAATCGCATGCAGGCGCGGTCCGCCGAGATAGGCCCAGGGCGAGGAGAGCGAGTGAAAATACTCGATGACCTTGGTCATGCGGCGGATCCTTCCGGCGGTGACGGATAGAGATGACAGGCGACGCTGCGCCCGCCACCCATGTCGATGGTATCGGGTTGCGTGGTCCGGCAGACCGGCATGGCGTGCGGACAGCGGGGATGGAAATGGCAGCCCGGCGGCGGGTCCATGGCGGAGGGAATTTCACCCTCCTGCACCGTGAAGGCGCGCCGGGCCACCGGGTCGGGCACCGGCGAGGCATCGCGCAGCATCCGCGTGTAGGGATGCAGCGGCGCATCGAACATGTCGGCCACCGGGCCCTGCTCGACCATGCGGCCGAGATACATCACGGCGACACGCTGGCAGAAGTAGCGCACCACCGCGAGGTCATGGCTGATGAAGACGAAGGCGAGGCCACGCTCGCGCATCAGCCGGCGCAGCAGCACCAGCACCTGGGCCTGGATCGACACGTCCAGCGCCGAGACGGGCTCGTCGGCGACGATGAGTTGCGGTTCCAGCGCCAGCGCGCGGGCGATGCCGATGCGCTGGCGTTGCCCGCCGCTGAACTCGTGCGGATACCTGGTCCGGGCCTCCGGCGGCAGGCCGACCTCGGCCAGAAGCGCGATAACCCGCTGTTCGATCGCCTCCGCGCCCACGACGCCGTGCACCCGCAAGGGCTCGGCCAGGGTCTGGCCGATGCTGCGGCGCGGGTTGAGCGAGGAATAGGGGTCCTGGAAGATCATCTGCAGGCGGCGGCGATAGGGCCGCAGGTCGCGCGCCGCGAGGTCGATCAGGTTGACACCGTCGAAGCGGACGGCACCCGCGTCGGGTTCGATCAGACGCAGCAGGGCGCGGCCGACGGTGGATTTGCCGCAGCCCGATTCGCCGACGATGGCGAAGGCTTCGCCGCGACTGACGGTGAAGGAGACGGAATCGACGGCGCGCACCGGACCGGCGGCGGGGGCGAGGAAGCCGCGCCGCGACGGGAAGCTTTTCGACAGGTTCTCGACCTGCAGGAGCGGCGCGCTCATGCCGGCGCCCGCACCCGGCAGCGGACCAGATGTGCCGGATCGCCGCCGAGCGGCGCCAGTACCGGCACCACCGTCTCGCAGGCCGCCTCGCGATAGGGGCAGCGGGGCGCGAAGCGGCAGCCGCCGGGCATGCGGTCGATCGGCGGCACCTGACCGGGGATCGCCGCGAGATCGGCACCGTCGCGGTCGAGGCGCGGGATGGAGCGCAGAAGCGCCTCGGTATAGGGATGCGTGGGGGCGGCGAAGAGGGTCTCGACACTCGCCATCTCCACCATCTCGCCCGCATACATCACCGCCACCCGGTCGGCGATGGCGGCGACGACCCCGAGGTTATGGGTGATGAAGATCATCGCCATGCGCCGTTCGCGCTGAAGCTCGGCGAGCAGCGCCAGGATCTGCGCCTGCACGGTGACGTCGAGGGCGGTGGTGGGCTCGTCCGCCAGCAGGAGGTCGGGCTGGCAGGCGAGCGCCATGGCGATCATCACCCGCTGGCGCATGCCGCCGGAGAACTGATGCGGGAAGTCGTCGAGCCGCAGCGCCGCCGAGGGGATGCGCACGCGCTCGAACAGCGCCAGCGCTTCCTTGCGCGCCGCTGCCTTGTCGAGACCGCGGTGGCGCATCAAGGGTTCGCTGACCTGGAAGCCGACCTTCAGCACCGGGTTCAGCGAGGTCATCGGTTCCTGGAAGATCATCGCCATCCGGTCGCCGCGGATGCGGCTCAGTTCCGCTTCCGACAAGGCCAGGAGATCGCGCCCGCCGAAGCGCACCCGTCCTTCGACGCGCCCGGTGCCGAGGCGCATGATGGAGAGCGCGGTGACCGACTTGCCGCAGCCGGATTCGCCCACCACCGCGAGGGTCTCGTTCGGCATCAGGGTGAGGTCGAGGTCGCGCACGGCGGGATGCCAGGCGCCGTTGATGCGGAAGGCCGCGGTCAGCCCCTCGATCTGCAGCACGGGATCGTTCATGTGTCGTTCAACCGCGGATCCACGGCATCGCGGATGCCGTCGCCGAGCAGGTTCATGGCGAAGACCGCGGCCAGGATGCAGAGGCCGGGATAGATCGAGAGCGCCGGCGCCTCGAATATCTTCTCGAAACCGTCACGGATCATGCCGCCCCAGCTCGGCGTCGGCGGCTTCACGCCGAGGCCGAGGAAGCTGAAGCCCGCCTCGATCTGGATGGCGTTGGCGGTCCAGAGCGAGGCCATGACCAGCAGCTCGCCCAGGATGTTGGGCAGGATATGCACGCACATGATGCGCATGTCCGAATAGCCGAGGCAGCGGCCGGCCTCGACATAGGCCCGCTCCTTCAGGCTGATGGTCGGCGCCCGGGCGACGCGGGCGAATTTCGGCACGATGGTGAGCGCGATGGCGATGATCATGTTGATCATGCTGGGGCCGAGGATGGCGACGATGAAGAGGCCCATGATCAGGGTCGGGAAGGACAGCATCACGTCCATCACCCGCATAATGGCCGTGTCGACCTTGCCGCCCTTGTAGCCGGCGATGACGCCGAGGGCGCCGCCGACGACGAGCGCCAGCAGCACCGAGCAGATGCCGACCGTCAGCGAGATGCGCGCGCCCCACAGCAGCCGCGAATAGACGTCGCGGCCGAAGGGATCGGTGCCCAGGATGAAGCGGTCGCTGGGCGGCTTCATCCGGTTGGCGATGCTCTGCGCCACCGGATCGTGGGTCGCGAGCCAGGGCGCCGCCACGGCCGCGAAGACGATGGCGAGCAGCAGCGCCAGGCCGAACCAGGAGGTCTTGTTGCGGTTGAAGACACGGATGGTGCGGGAAAGTCCGTTCATTGCAGGCGCACCCGCGGGTCCATCAGGCCGTAGGTGAGGTCGGTCAGCAGGTTGACCATGATCACCATGAAGGAATAGACGACCATCAATCCCTGCAGCAGGCCGTAGTCGCGCTGGGTGAGGGCGCCGACGATCAGCTTGCCGAGGCCGGGCCGGTTGAAGACGATCTCGATCAGCACCGAATTGCCGATGAGAAGGCCGAGATAGAGGCCGATCACCGTTACCACCGGGATCAGCGCGTTCCGCACCGCGTGCCGCCCGACCACGATCCATCTGGGCATGCCCTTGGCGATGGCGGTGCGGACATAGTCCTCGCCCAGCGTCTCCAGCATGGCCGAGCGGGTGGCGCGGGTGACGAAGGCGGCCATGACGAGGCCCGCGCTCAAGGCCGGGAGTGCCAGATGGCGGAGCCGATCCAGCGGATCGCCGAGGTCGCCCTCGCTGATCACCGGGAACCAGCCGAGCTGGATGGAAAAGACCAGCAGCAGGAGGATGGCGACGAAGAAGCCGGGGAAGGAGAGGCCGAGCAGCGAGACGATGCGCGTGACGTAGTCGAGCCAGGCATTGCGGCGGACCGCGCTCATCACGCCGACCGGCACTCCGATCAGCACGCCGATGACGATGGCGCCGATCGTGAGATCGAGCGTATAGGGCAGCACCGCCCATACTTCCGACAGGACGGACCGGCTGCTGACCAGCGAGCGGCCGAGATCGCCCTGCACTGCGCCCAGAAGGTAACCGAAATACTGCTCCAGCACCGGGCGGTCGAGGCCGAGCTTCTCGCGCAGCGCCGCGATCGAGGCGGCCGTCGCCTGATCGCCCAGGATGGCGATGGCCGGGTCGCCGGGAACCAGGCGGATGGCGAAGAAGACGATGGTCAGAACAGCGAAGAGCGTCGGCACCGCCGAGACCAGGCGCCATGCCGCATAGCGCAGCATGCCCCCGCGCTTACCGGAAGCGGGCCTGCGGCGTGATCGGCGGGCCGAGGTTGAGATCGCCGCTGAGCGTATAGCCGAGATCGAAGCTCTTGCGCCGGCCATAGACCTGCATCAGCTCGAAGATCGGCACCGCGCAGCCGTCGTCCATGATCTTCTCCTGGGCGGTGCGGTAAAGGGCGTTGCGCTTCGCCTCGTCCACTTCCGAACGGGCCGCGGTGATCTCCGCGTCGGCCACGGCGCAATGCGAGAAGTTGAGGGCGGCGTTGGGCCCGCCCATGCGGGCGTTGGAATGGAAGATGGGGGTGAGGAAGTCGTCGGCGATCGGGAACTGTGCGGCGCCGTAGATCACGAGAGGGCTCTCGTTGCGGCGAATGGCGGCATGCCAAGCCGAATGATCCAGCACCTCGAGTTCTACATTGATCCCGACCCGGCGAAGCTGTTCCTGGATCAGCGTCATCGGCACGTTCAGGCTCGAGATCTTGGAGATCTGCGTCTTCACGCTGAAGCCGTTCGGGAAGCCCGCCTCCGCCAGCAGGGCCTTCGCCTTGACCGGATCGAAGGTGTAGCGCTTCAGCTCCTTGTGCTGACCGGCGAAGCCGATCGGTACCGGGGCGTATAGCGGGCGGGTGATGTCGCGGCCGACCAGGTCGAGGAACTCCTCGCGGTCGATCGCATGCAGCACGGCGCGGCGCACGCGCGCGTCGTCGAAGGGCTTCTTGGTCCGGTTGATGTGGAGCAGGCGCGACTGGGCCGGTTCGAAGACATCGATAGCGATCTCCGGATCCTTCTTCATCCGCTCGACCCAATCCTGCTCGCGCCGGCCGTAGAAGAGGTCGATCTCCTTGTTGCGGAAGGCGAGCTCGCGGCTGTTGTCGCTGTCGATATAGCGATAGGTGACCTTCTCGATCGCCGGCTTGCCCCGGAAATGCTGGGCGAAGCCGGTCAGCTGCACATACTGCTTGGGCTTGTATTCGACGAACTGGAACGGCCCGGTGCCGATCGGCTTGGTATGGAAATTCTCGCCGAGTTCGAGCGTGGCCTTCTTGCTGATGATCATCCCGCCCCGGTAGTTGCTGACGATGCCGAGCATCAGCGGCACGGGCTGCTTCAGCGTGATGCGCACGGTGTGCGGGTCCACCGCCTCGACCGACTTGAAGGCTGCGAAGGCGGCGGAACTGCCCGATGCCTTCGGGTCGGCGGCGCGCTGCAGCGAGAAGACCACGTCTTCCGAGGTGAGTTCGCCGTAGCCGCCGTGGAACTGCACGCCCTTGCGCAGGAAGAAGGTCCAGGTGAGCCCGTCGGGCGAGGTTTCCCAGCGCTCGGCGAGGTCGGGCTCGAGCGTGGCGGGGTCCATGCTGCCCGGGCGGAAGCGGACGAGGCCGTTGTAGATGAAGGTGAAGAGATAGACGTCCGCGCCGGTGGTGGAGACGTGCGGATCGAGCCGCGTCGCATCGGTCCCGAAGGCGCCGACCTTCAGCTCCTGCTGCGCCGAGACCGGCGCTCCGGCGGAAAGTCCGGCGACCAGCGTCGCGGCCGCGACCAGCTTGGCGATTGCACGCATCGTCATTCCCCCGACCCACTCGACACGGAAACGCAGTCTATTCGCATCCGCGGGCGGCGGTCCATGTCCGCTTGCGATTGGCCGCGGGGGGCTGCACTAATCGGCGCGATGTATCCCGCCACACTCGCCGATCTGGAAGCTGCGGTCGCGCGCGACCATGCCTATATCGACTATCCGTTGCGCCCCTGGGTGCCGGAGCAGCGGCTGCCATCGGGCGAGCCGGTGCTGGATGTCGCCATCGTCGGTGCCGGATTGAACGGCCTCGCCATCGGCTACCTGCTGCTGCGCGAGCGGGTCACCAACATCCGGCTGTTCGACCGGGCGCCCGCGGGGCGCGAGGGCCCCTGGACCACCTATGCGCGGATGGAGATCCTGCGCACGCCGAAGTCATTCGTCGGCCCGGATGCCGGATTGACCCATCTGGGCTTCCCCGCCTGGTATCGCGCCCGCCACGGCGAAGCGGCCTGGCGGGCGCTGGACAAGGCGACGCGCCGGGAATGGCAGGACTATCTCGACTGGTTCCGCGAGGTTGCAGGGCTTCCGGTCCGGAACGAGAGCGAACTCTCGGCCATCTTGCCGCTGCAAGGCCGCGACCTCCTGGCGCTCGATTTCCGCAGCCCCGGTGGGGTCGAACGGGTCTACGCCCGAAAAGTGGTGCTGGCGACCGGCGCGCTCGGCGCCGGGGGCCCGCGAATCCCGGCGATGGTGGCGAAGGCACTCCCGGCCGATCGCTATGCGCATAGTTCCGACGAGATCGACTTCGCGTCGCTGCGGGGATGCCGCATCGGCGTGCTGGGCGCCGGCGCCTCGGCCTTCGACAACGCGGCGACGGCGCTGGAAGCCGGCGCAGCCAGCGTCGACCTCTTCGCGAGGCGCGACAGTATCGAGCAGATCAACATCAAGCAGTCCCTGGAATTCGTGGGCTTCCTGCGCCATTTCGGCGACATGGACGACGCCCGGCGCTGGCGCGTCATGCGGCGCCTCGCGCGCTACAGCGTGCCGCCGCCGCCGGAGACGCTGAAGCGCTGCTCGCGTTTTCCGAACCTGAAGGTCCATACCCGCGCGCCCTGGCTCTCGGTGGCGCAGGAGGGCGGCCGGATAGCGGTGAACACGCCGCAGGGATCGCATCGCTTCGACTTCGTGATCCTGGGCACCGGCTTTGCCGTCGATATCGTCCGCCGGCCCGAACTCGCCGGCTTCGCCGAGCGGATCGCGCTGTGGCGCGACGTCTACACGCCCGAACCGGCATCGGCCGATCCGGCACTGGGCCAGGACCCCTATCTGGGCCCGGCCTTCGAATATCGCGAGAAGGTCCCGGGCAGCGCGCCTTTCCTGCGCCATATCCATGACTTCGGCATCGGATCGGTGCAGAGCATGGGGCCGGTCTGCGTCGGCCTCAACGGCATGAAATTCGGCCCGGCGCGTCTGGTCACCGGCCTGACCCGGGCGCTCTTCCTGGAGGATGCCGCCCGCCACGAAGCGGCGATGGAGGCTTTCGAGCGCGGTCTCGCCTCCACCGCCGACCCGACCACGATCTGATCAGCGGCCCAGCGTATAGGGGCCGCCGCGTTCCACCGCGCGCTGGTAGGCGGGGCGCGCATGCATCCGCTCCAGATAGGCGAGGAGGCGCGGATAGGGGTCGAGGCGGCGGCCGCTCTTGGCGGCTTCCAGCACGAAGGTGATCTGGAAATCGACGGCCATGATCGAGTGCCCGATGAAGTAGTCGGATGTCGCCAGGGCCGTCTCCATGTAGCCCAGGTGATTGGCGATCTCGCTGTCGATGCGCGGGTGCAGCGGCGCCCCCGCTTCGCCCAGACGCCCGACATAGAGGCCCAGCATCAGAGGCAGCATCGCCGAGCCTTCGGCGAAATGCATCCAATGCAGGTGGCTGATGAAATCGGCCGAGCCTTCCGGCGGGATGAAGCGGCCCTTGCCATAGGTTCGGGCGAGGTATTCCAGGATGGCTCCCGATTCCGCCACCACCAGCGCCCCGTTCTGGATCACCGGCGATTTCCCCAGCGGATGGACGGCCTTCAGTTCCGGTGGCGCGAGGCGCGTCGTCGCGTTGCGCCGATACGGCACGATCTCGTAGTCGACGCCCAACTCCTCCAGGAACCACAGAACCCGCTGGGAGCGGGAATCATTCAGATGGTGAACCTTGATCATGCGCGCGGCTCCCTTGCCGGGTAGCCGTCAGCCGATCACGAATTCGGGCCGCGATCCATCGAAACCGGCTGCCAGCGGCGCAGACCCGTCTCCGGCAGCACGGTCGGGTTGACGCAGGACATCGGCCAGCGTCCCGACAGCACCAACGACAGTTCCTGGCCCACCCGGCGCTTTCGCGCCGGATCGAAGCGGGCCGAGGCGGAGGCGTTGTGCGGGGCCAGAATGACCTGCGGCATCTTCAGCAGCGGATTGTCGGGCTTCACCGGCTCGATCTCGAATACGTCGAGGCCGGCGCTGGCGATCCAGCCCTCCTGCAGCGCCTTGATCAGCGCGGATTCTGTGACGGTGGGCCCCCGGCCGGTGTTGATGAAGATGGCGGTTTTCTTCATCTGCCGGAAGTGGTGTTCCTTCAGGTAGCCCTGGGCTTCCGGCGTCGCCGGCATGTGCATGGAGACGAAGTCGGACTGCCGCAGCACTTCCGACAGGCTCGCCGGCTGCACGCCTTCGGCCGAGATGGTGAGTTCGTCGAGGAAGGGATCGAAGGCCATCAGGTTGAGCCCGAAGGGCTTCGCGCGCTTGGCCACCGCTCGGGCGACACGGCCGAAGGCGACGAAGCCGAGCGTCAGGCCCATCAGCCGCGGGACCTGCAGCAGTTGGGGCCGTCCTTCGGTCCAGCGGCCCTCGCGCACCATGCGGTCCTGCTCGATGGCGCGGCGATGCGTGGCGAGCAGCAGCATCATGGCGTGGTCGGCCACTTCCTCGATGAACGTATCCGGGCAGTTGGTGACCGGTATGCCCTTGGCGGTGGCGGCGGCGACATCGACATAGTCGACGCCGACGGTGCCCAGCGTGATGACCTTGCAGCGCTTGTCCAGCGCGTCGATCATCTTCTTCGTGAACTTCATCCCCTTGGCATAGACGGCGTCGATCTCCTTCGCCGCGGCGATGAAGCCATCCTCGGTCGCCGGGCATTCGACGATCTCGGCATCCATGCCCTCCAGGGCTTCCATCTCGTGGTCGTAGCCGCCGCCGGCCGTGGTGAAGGACGCCCCGGCGGGGGTGAGGATGCGGAACTTGGGCACGGAACGCTCTCCTGTGGATGGGTCGTCGAATATCTGTGTCAGGTCCGGGGCGGGCGGGCGCGCACCGCCTTCTCGTCAACCTCGGCGCCCCAGCCCGGGGTGGTGGGCAGGATGAACTCGCCGTTCTCGATCACCGGCGGCACGGTGACGAACTCGTCGCGCCAGGGCGTCGAATCGATGTCGATCTCCATGATCCGGAAGTTCGGCACGGCAGCCGAGAAATGCGCGCTCGAATACGAGCACATGTGGCCGTAGAAATTGTGCGGGGCGACGTTGACCTCGAAGGTTTCCGCCATGTTGGCGATCTTGATGCTCTCGGCGAGGCCGTTCCAGGGCACATCGACGATGCCGACATCCATCGCATAGGCCTGCAGATAAGGCAGGAACTCCCGCCGCCCGTGCAGCGTCTCGCAGGAGGAGATCGGGCAGGAGGCGCCCCGGCGGATCTCGGCCAGGCTCGCGGGGTCGTGGCTGTCGATCTCCAGCCAGGTCAGGTCGAAGGGCGCCACCGTATCGGCGATGCGCTTGTAGCCTTCGGTCTTGAAATTGAAGTTGGTGTCCAGCATCAGACCCATCTCGGGCCCGATCGCTTCGCGGATGACGGTCAGCTGCCGCTTCAGCTCGGCCAGCAGGCTGTTGTCCCAGTTCAGTTCGGGCCAGCCGACGTTGCGCCCGAAGCCGGGAACGAAGGTCTGCAGCTTGCCGTCCTGCGGCCGCAGGATATTGGTCTTCAGGCAGCGAAAGCCCTTCGACTTAACTTCCGCGGCGTGGCGGGCGAGGTCGTCATAGGTGTCGAGATCGGGCAGGAAGCCCTTGCCCCGATGCGCGACCCGATAGGTGGCGAAATGCGACCAGTAGACCGGGATGCGCTCGCGGATCGGCCCGCCGAACAGGGCCGCGACCGGCTTGCCCGCTTCCTTCCCGCGAATGTCGAGAAGCGCGTTCTCGATCGCCGCGATCGCCTGCTGGTTCAGGCTGCCCCGGGCCTGGCGCGTCGCGACGTGCAGCCGGGTCACCACCGCCTCGCTCCGCAAGGGGTCCATCCCGACGATCAGCGGAGCGAGCAGGCTGATGACACCCGACAGGCCCTTGCTGCCGAAATCCTCGTTGTATTCAGACCAGCCGGTGATCCCGTCCGTGGTGGTGATCTTCAGGAAGGAAAAGGTGCGCCAGCCGGCATCGGCGATCAGGGGCTCGACACGTTCGATCTTCACGGAATCACTCCTTCACGGCACCGGTGAGGGAGGAGACGTAGTAGTCGACGAAGAAGGAATAGAAGATCGCCACCGGCAGCGAGCCCAGCAGCGACCCGGCCATCAGCGCGCCCCACTGATAGACGTCGCCCGAGATCAGCTCGGTCAGGATGGCGACCGGCACCGTCTTGTTCTCGCTGCTCTGGATGAAGGCGAGGCTATAGATGAACTCGTTCCAGGACAGTGTGAAGGAAAAGATGCCGGCGCTGATCAGGCCCGGCACCGCGAGCGGCAGGGTGATGCGGCGCAGGATCTGCAGCCGCGTCGCCCCGTCGATCAGCGCGCATTCCTCGAGTTCGTAGGGGATCGACTTGAAATAGCCGATCAGGAGCCAGGTGCAGAACGGCACCAGGAAGGTCGGATAGGTCAGGATCAGCGCCAGCGGGCTGTCGAACAGGCCCAGTTGATAGACCATGGTGGCCAGCGGAATGAACAGGATCGAGGGCGGCACCAGATAGGCGAGATAGATGGCGAGGCCGACATACTGGCTGCCGGTATAGCGCAGCCGCTGGATCGCATAGGCCGCCAGCACGCTCGCGAACAGCGAGAGGAAAGTGGCGCAGACCGCCACCGTCATGGTGGTCAGCACCCACTTCGGATAGGCCGTCTCGAACAGGAGCTTGTTGATGTGGTCGAGCGTGGGTTTGGCGATCCAGAACGGGTTGTAGGTCTTGTAGTCGTAGAGTTCCGCGTTCGGTTTGAACGACGTCACCGCCATCCAGTAGAACGGGAACAACAGGATGAAGACGAAGCAGGCCAGCGGCACGTAGAGCAGCACCACCCGCTTGGTGCCACTGTCCCAGGCCATGGCCTCCGGGACGGCGGTCGCCGTCTGGGGCGTGTCGGTGTTGGCGGCGGTGTTAGTCATTGGACTCTCCCTGCTGCCACTTCCGCCGAGCGAGCGCGAAATAACTGAACAGCGTCGCGAAAACGAGGAAGGGCACCATCGACACGGCGATGGCGGCGCCCTCGCCGAGGTTGCCGCCGGGAATGCCGCGCTGGAAGGCGAGCGTGGCCAGCAGGTGGGTCGAATTGACCGGCCCGCCCCGGGTGATGGCATAGACCAGCTGGAAATCGGTGAAGGTGAAGATGATGGAGAAGGTCATCACGATCGCCAGGATCGGCAGCAGCAGCGGGAAAGTGATGAAGCGGAAGCGCTGCCAGCCGGTCGATCCGTCGAGGAGCGCCGCCTCGTAGAGCGAGGGCGAGATGGTCTGCAGTCCGGCCAGCAGCGAGATGGCGACAAAGGGAATGCCCCGCCAGATGTTGGCGGCGATCAGCGACCAGCGTGCCGGCCAGGTGGAGCCCAGGAAGTCGATATAGGTATCGCGAACCCCGAGCCCGTCGACCAGCACGTAGGAAATGATCGAGAACTGCGGATCGTAGATCCACCAGAAGGCGATGGCGGACAGCACCGTCGGCACGATCCAGGGCAGGAGGATGATCGCGCGCAGCAGGCTCTTGAACGGCAGGTGATTGTTCAGCAGCAGCGCCAGCCAGAGCCCGAGGGCGAATTTCCCGACGGTGGCGACCGAGGTGTAGAAGACGCTGTAGAAGACCGCCTGCCAGAACAGCCGGTCGCCGAACAGGAACTCGAAGTTCTCGATGCCGACCCAGCGGCCGCTCCGTCCGATCGTCGTGTCGGTGAAGGCGAGCCAGATGCCGAGACCGAGCGGATAGGTCAGGAAGACCAGCAGCAGCCCGGCCGCCGGCAGCATGCACATGAAGATCAGGAACGGTTTCCAGTCGAACAGCCTGACGATCCAGGAGGCCTGGCCCTGCGGGCGGGTCCAGTTGGTGATTTCGGTGGTGGTGGTCATCGGGCCCCTGCGATCGCTGGCCGCGCCGCCGGGGAAGTTCCCGGCGGCGCGAGCGTTTCGGATCAGCGGTAGTAGCGCTTGCTTCTGCGTTCGGCCTCGCGCGCGGCCTCTTCCGGCGTCGCCTGGCCGGCGGCGACGGAAGCACACATCTGAACCATGATGTACTCGGCGGCGACGGCGCCTGCGGCGTGGCTGATCGGGCCCTTGTAGCCGCTCCAGAACTGGTTCTCGGTGCCGTTGCGGTAGACCTCGAGTTTCGGATCGGAATCCCACACCTTGCTCTTGGCATAGGCGCGCAGCGTGTGCGACCAGTAGCCGAGGCAGCCGGTCAGCCAGGGATCGTACTGTTCCGATTCCATCATGAAGGTCAGGAACGCCTTGGCGGCATTGGGGAACTTGGTGTGCTTGAACACCATGCCGTTCAGGATCAGCGAGGACTGCGGCGCCTTGCCGACGAGGCCGAAGGGAAGCGGCGCATGATCCGTGTCGTCGGCGATGGCGCGCAGCGCTGGGTCGTTCTTCAATGCGAAATACATCGAAACGCCGTTGGCGGTCAGCCAGACTTCGTTCGCCGCGTATGCGCGGTTGTTGCTGACGTCACCCCAGGAGAGCGTCCCGGGAATGAAGCTCGGGTAGAGATCCTTCAGGTACTTCAGCGAATCGATCGTCTGCTTGGAATTGATGGCGACCTTGCCTTCCTCGTCCACCAGATAGCCACCATGCGACCAGACCACCCAGTTGGCGAAGCCGTTGCCGTCGCCGACCGCGTTGCCGAGCGCGAAGCCCGAGGGCTTGTTGATCTTCTTCAAGGCCTGGCAGAGCTTCAGGAATTCGCCGTGATCGTTCGGGATCTTGTCGAAGCCGGCTTCCTTCAGGGCCGACTTGCGATAGACGATCGGCCCGGTCGACCCGCCGAAGGGGATGCCGATCCAGTTGTTCGTGCCGACCTTCTTGCCGTACTTCTCGCCCAGGAAGGACCAGCCGCCGTAGCGCTTGCCGAGATACTCGCCGATATCGGACAGGTCGATCACCTTGTCGGCATAGACATGCGGATCTTCGGCCCAGCCCAGCACCACGTCCGGCCCGGCGCCGGTATTCGAGGACACCGCGGTCTGCTGGCGGATGTCTTCCCAGCCGACGAAGTCGACCTTCATCTCGACGCCGGTCGCGGCCTGGAACTTGGCGGCATTGGCGCGGAAGATCGTCTCGTCGGGTTCGACGAAGCGGGCCGGCCGGATCAGGCGAAGGGTTGCGCCCTTCTCGATCGGCAGATTCGGTGCGGCAATGTCGGCCCGCGGGACCTGCTGGGCGCTCGCGGCGCCCGCCAATGCCGCCGAGGCGGCGACACCGGCTCCGAGCCGGAGCGAATCGCGCCGGGTGATGATGAATGCCATTGCTTATGCCCTCCCGTTGTTAGGCCGCGTGTGCGGCCGGGATCCGCTGACCGGATTGCCGGTCGAACAGATGCACCAGGGCGCGATCGGGACTGACCGGCAGGATCTCGCCGGGGCGGGCCGTGATGCGTTCACGGAATGCGCCGATGACCGAATGCGCGCCAATACGAAGCAGGACCTGGGTTTCCGATCCCGTCGGTTCCACCACCTGGACGGTGGCGGGAAGGCCCTCCGGGTCGAGCCTGAAATGTTCGGGGCGGACGCCGTAGACGATCGGTCCGTTGGCCTGGATATTGCCGAGCGGCAATGGCCAGTTGACGCCGTCCTCGCAGCGCACCACGCCGTCGACGACCTGCCCCTCGAGCATGTTCATCGCCGGAGAGCCGATGAAGCCGGCGACGAAGACGTTGAGCGGGCGGTCGTAGAGCTCGAGCGGGGTCCCTGTCTGCTCGATGTTCCCGTTGTTCATCACCACGATCTTGTCGGCCATGGTCATGGCCTCGATCTGGTCGTGGGTGACATAGACGGTGGTGACCTTCAGGCGCTGGTGCAGTTCCTTGATTTCCGAGCGCATCTGCACGCGCAGCTTGGCGTCGAGATTCGACAGCGGCTCGTCGAACAGGAACACCTGCGGGTTGCGCACGATGGCCCGCCCCATGGCGACGCGCTGGCGCTGGCCGCCGGAGAGCTGGCGGGGAAAGCGGTGCAGCAGCTGTTCGAGGCCCAGGATGCGGGCGGCGCGGCCGACCTCGCGCTCCGTCACCTCCTTGGGCGCCTTCGCCAGCTTGAGCGAGAAGCCCATGTTGTCGAACACGGTCATGTGCGGATAGAGCGCGTAGTTCTGGAACACCATCGCCACGTCGCGGTCCTTCGGCGGCACGGTGTTCACCACCCGGTCGCCGATCCAGATCTCGCCGCCGGTGATGTTCTCGAGGCCGGCCAGCATGCGGAGCAGCGTGGACTTGCCGCAGCCGGAGGGGCCGACGAGCACGACGAACTCGCCATCCTCGATATCGACGCTGACGCCATGCAGCACCTCGAAGGTGCCGAATGCCTTGCGGGCTTCCTTGATCTGGACCGTGGCCATCTACCCTCCCCACGGGCCGCGTTTGCTGCGGTCCCGCATGACACGCTGGCTCAGAAGCGCGATACCTGCGTCTCCTTCGCCGTGATGAACTCCAGAAGGGCGGGCTTCCCCGCCTTCGTCTGCTCGATGCCGCGCCGGATGGCGGGCACGATGTCTTTCGCTTCCGTCACCCGCTCGCCATGGCCGCCGAAGGCCCTGGCCATCGCGGCATAGTCGCCGGAGATGTCGGTGGAGCGGTACTTCTCGGTCGAGATCGGCATCACCTTCAGCTCGATCGCCATGGAGAAGTTGTTGAGCAGGATGGAGAGGATCGGGATGCGCTCGCGCACCGCCGTCTCGAAATCCATCCCCGTGAAGCCGATGGCGGCATCGCCCCAGACGTTGATGCAGAGCTTGTCGGGGGCGGCGAGCTTGGCGCCCATGGCGAGGCCGAGCCCATAGCCGAGCTGCGTGGTCTTGCCCCAGCCGAGATAGGAGAGCGGCGTCCGCGTCACCCAGAAGGGCGACAGCTGGTCGCGCGGCGAGCCGGCGTCATGGGTGATGATGGTGTTGTCGACGTCGACGGTGCGCCAGAGGTCGCGCAGCACCCGGTAGGGATTGAGCGGCGAGGCATCGGAATTCGCCTTCTCCGCCCATTGCGCCAGCCATTCCTCGCGGATGCCAGCGATCTCCTTCACCGTGGCGGAGGCGTCGCGCGGGCTCTTCACGCGACCCTTCAGCTCGTCGAGCAGCGCGTCCAGCGTGAGACCGGCATCGCCGACCAGGCCGATATCGGTGCGCACGTCCTTGTCCAGGTGGTCCGGGTCGAGCGTCGCATGCACCACCTTCTTGCCCTTCGGCATGGCGACGGCGAAGTTCGATTCGGTGAAGGAGCAGCCGACGCCGAAGATGACGTCGGCATGGTCGAGGAAGTGCCGCACCTGCTTCGGCATGGCGAGGCCGCCGGAGCCGAGCGACAGCGGATGATCCTCGGGGAAGGAGGACTTGCCCCCCAGGCTGGTCGTCACCGGCGCGCCGAGGAGTTCGGCCAGCGCCCGCAGCTGCGGCCAGGCCCGGGCCCAGTGGATGCCGGTGCCGGCGTAGATCACCGGCCGCTTGGCCCCCGCCAGCATCTCGGCGGCGCGGGAGACCTCCAGCGGATCGGGGCCGTAGCGGGTGACCGTCACCGGCCGGTAGTCGAGGGGTTCGGGCACCTCCTCGTTCCACATGTCGGTCGGGATCTCGACCAGCACCGGTCCGCCGCGGCCGTTCCTGAGCCGGGCGAAGGCGCGCCGCATCACGTTCGGCACTTCCGCGGCCAGCACGATCGGCTCGGCCGATTTGGTGACCGATCGCATCGCTTCGGAGGAATTGAAGTTCGGCGGGATATGCGCGAGGCGGCGCGGATAGCCCATCGGCAGGACCAGCACCGGCACGCTTTCCCCGAAACACTGCGCGACGCCCCCGAAGGCGTTCTCCGCGCCGGGGCCGTGCTGCATGCAGAAGGCGCCGATCTGCCGGCCGGAGGTGACGCGGCTGATGGCATCGGCCATGTGCAGGCCGATGCGTTCCTGGCGGACGATGATCGGCCGGATGTCGATGGCGGCGGCGAATTCGAGAAGATGATTGACGGGATAGCCGGTCAACGTGCCGACACCCTCCCGCCTCATGATCTCGGCAATGGCGGCGCCAAGCTTCACGCGACTGCTCCTCCCCGCGACCTCGTTGCCAAACTGCCGTTCCGGCAGCCGGATCGCTCATCCTTTCCGCACCGCTTGCTCGAAATGCGGGCGAAAAGTCCTTGTACGATGAGCATACATCCACGGGGCGAAGGAGAGTCAAGCCTTCTCGAAGCCGCCTCGCCGCCGGCGGCGGCGCAATTCCTGGCGGCAATGCCCGCGCCTTGTGGCAAGATCGTCACCGACCAGCAGGGGAGAGCCAGCAGGATGAAGCCCGCGCGATTGCTTGGCGCATTGGCCGTGTTCTTCATGGCCGGTTCGGCCGCGGCCGCCGATGTTAGCCCAGGCCTCGTCTATTCCATGGGCGACAAGTTCGACGGCTCCTTCAACGAGGCGGCCTTCCGCGGCGCCGAGGCCTTCAAGGCGAAGTCCGGGATCGCCTATCGCGAGATCACGATCTCGAACGAGACGCAGTTCGAGCAGGCACATCGCCGCCTCGCCCAGCGCGGCGCCGATCCGATCGTGGGCGTGGGTTTCCTGCAGACCGCTTCGGTCACCACCGTCGCCAAGGAGTTCCCCAAGCTTCGCTTCACCGTCATCGACACGGTGGTCGATCTGCCGAACGTGCAGTCGGTGCTGTTCCGTGAGCACGAGGGCTCCTTCCTGGTCGGCATCCTGGCCGCCATGGCCTCGAAATCGGGCAAGGTCGGCTTCGTCGGCGGTATGGACATCCCGCTCATCCGCAAGTTCGTCTGCGGCTACGAGCAGGGGGCGAAGCATGCGCGGCCCGATGTCGAGGTGCTGCAGAACATGACCGGCAATACGCCCGCCGCCTGGACCGATCCGGCGCGCGGGGCGGAACTGGCCAAGGGGCAGTTCGACCGCGGCGTCGACGTGATCTACGCCGCCGCCGGCACCACCGGCCTCGGCGTCCTCCAGGCGGCGAAGGATCGCGGCAAATACGGCATCGGCGTCGATTCCAACCAGAACCACCTGCATCCCGGCACCATGCTGACCTCGATGGTGAAAGGCGTGTCGCTGGCGGTGGAGAAATCCTTCGCCGCCGCCAAGGACGGCAGCTGGAAGCCCGGCATCAGCGTTCTGGGCCTCGCCGAGGGCGGCGTGGGCTGGGCGCTCGACCAGCACAACGAGAAGCTGATCAGTCCCGCCATGAAGGCCGCCGTCGACAAGGCGACCGCCGAGATCATCGCCGGGCGGATCAAGGTGATCGACTACATGGCCGCCAACCGCTGCGGCTGAGAAGATCGTGAAGGCAAACCACGCAAGAGGGATGATGACGATGCTGGCCAGGACCATCGCGTTCGGAGTGCTGCTCTTCGCCGGCGCCGCGGAAGCGGCCGAGATCAAGCCCGCCGTGGTCTTCGATTTCGGCGGCAAGTTCGACAAGTCCTTCAACGAAGGCGTCTTCGATGGGGCCGAACGCTTCAAGAAGGAGACCGGCATCGGCTATGCCGAGTTCGAGGTCACCAACGAGACCCAGTTCGAACAGGCGCATCGCCGCTTCGCCCAGCGCGGCAACGATCCCATCCTCGGTGTCGGCTTCTCCCAGGCCAATGCGGTGGACAAGGCGGCGAAGGAATTCCCGGCCATCCGCTTCACCCTGATCGACGGCGTGTCGAAACTGCCGAATGTGCAGTCGATCCTGTTCCGCGAGCACGAGGGCTCGTTCCTGGTCGGCGCGCTGGCCGCCATGACCTCGAAGACGGCTAAGGTCGGCTTCGTCGGCGGCATGGACATCCCGCTCATCCGCCGCTTCGCCTGCGGCTACGAGCAGGGCGCCAAATACGCCGATGCCAAGGTCGAGGTGATCCAGAACATGACCGGCACCACGCCGGCCGCCTGGAACGATCCGGCCCGTGGCGGCGAACTGGCCAAGGGCCAGTTCGATCGCGGCGCCGATGTGGTCTACGCCGCCGCCGGCGGCACCGGCCTCGGCGTCTATCAGGCGGCCAAGGACCGCGGCAAGCTCGCCATCGGCGTCGATTCCAACCAGAACCACCTGCACCCCGGCACCATGCTGACCTCGATGGTGAAACGCGTCGACCTCGCCGCCTACAACACCTTCAAGGGGGCGAAGGACGGCACCTGGAAAGCCGGCATCACCGTGCTCGGCCTGAAGGAGGGCGGCGTCGACTGGGCGCTGGACCAGCACAACGAGAAGCTGGTGAGCGCGGAGACGCAGACGAAAATGGCGCAGATCAAGGCCGACATCATCGCCGGCAAGATCAAGGTGCACGACTACATGGAGAACAACGCCTGCAGCATGTGACGCCCGCGTCCATGCCGGATTCTGCCCCCGGGGCGCCCGCGATCGAGTTGCGCCATATCGACAAGCGCTTCGGGGCGGTGCACGCCAACCGCGACGTTTCCCTTGACGTCGAGCGCGGCTCCATCACCGGCATCATCGGCGAGAACGGTGCCGGCAAGTCGACCCTGATGAGCATCGTCTACGGCTTCTATCAGCCGGATGGCGGCCAGATCCTGGTGGACGGCCGCGAGACGGAAATCCGCAACTCCCGCGACGCCATCGCCGCCGGGATCGGCATGGTGCATCAGCACTTCGTGCTGGTGGAGACCTTCAGCGTGCTCGAGAACATCATGCTGGGGGCCGAGGGCGGCGGCATCCTCGCCCGGGGCGCCGCCGCGGCGCGGGCCGAGATCGAACGGCTGGAACGCGAATACGGCCTAGGCGTCGACCCGGACGCGATCGTCGGCGACCTGCCCGTGGGCGCGCAGCAGCGCGTCGAGATCCTGAAGGCACTCTATCGCGGCGCCGGGATCCTGATCCTGGACGAGCCGACCGGTGTCTTGACGCCCCAGGAGGCGGAGCAGCTCTTTCGCATTCTCCGGTCGCTGAAGGCCCGCGGCGGCACCGTCATCCTCATCACCCACAAGCTGAAGGAAGTCATGACGATCACCGACGCCGTGCATGTGATGCGCGCCGGCGCGGTGGTGGCCTTCCGGCGCACCGCGGAGACCGGGCCGGAGGAACTGGCCGAACTGATGGTCGGCCGCAAGGTGCGCCTTTCCCTCGACAAGGCCCCCTGCAACCCCGGCGCGGTGATGCTGGCGGCCGAGAATGTCGGCCTCTGCGACGAGCGCGGCGTCAGCCGTCTCGATCGCGTCAGTCTCCAGCTCCGCGCGGGCGAAATCGTCGGCATCGCCGGTGTCAGCGGCAACGGGCAGAGCGAACTCCTGGAAGTGCTGGCCGGGATCCGCGCGCCGCAGGACGGCCGCATCGTCGTCTGCGGCCGCGAGGTCACGGCGGACAAGCCCTGCCCCCCGGCCGAGATGCGTGCCCTCGGCCTCGCGCATGTGCCGGAAGATCGCCGGCGCCTCGGCCTGGTCGCCGCTTTCGCGGCCGATGAATCGGCGCTGCTCGGCTATCAGCGCGATCCCGCCTATGCCGGCCGGTTCCTGTTCGACTGGCGCGCCGTGGGCAGGTACTGCGCGGCGCTGATGGACCGTTTCGACGTGCGCCCGCGCGCGCCGTCGCTGAAGTCGGCCAGCTTCTCCGGCGGCAATCAGCAGAAGCTGATTCTCGCCCGTGAACTGGCGCGGCATCCCAAGGTGCTTCTGGTCGGCCAGCCGACCCGCGGCGTCGACATCGGCGCCATGGAATTCATCCACCGTCAGCTGATCGAACACCGCGACGCCGGCTGTGCCATCCTCCTCGTCTCGGTGGAGCTGGACGAGGTGATGGCGCTCGCCGACCGCATACTCGTCATCTGCGCCGGACGCATCGTCGGCGAAACGCTGCCGGCCGCCGCCGACGAGAAGACGCTCGGCCTGATGATGGCCGACGCCCGCGCGCCGGAGGCGGTGGGATGAGGCCGACGGCTTTCCTTCTCCCTGGGGGAGAAGGTGGCGCGCAGCGCCGGATGAGGGGTGCCCTTTCCGATAAGTTTGAGCAGCCGAAGCGGTGCCCCTCATCCGTCCTTCGGACACCTTCTCCCCCCGGGAGAAGGGACGCTGGGTTCAGGTTTTGCCGATGACCCCGCTCCCCCGCTGGGTCGATATCGGGCTGATCCCGCTCGCCAATGTCGCGCTCGCCTTCCTGGCCGCCGGGCTCCTGGTGCTGGCGATCGGCGAAAACCCGCTCGCGGCTCTGCGCTTCCTGCTGGTCGGCGCATTGGGCAGTGCCGAGGCGATCGGCTACACGCTCTACTATACGACCAACCTCGTCTTCACCGGGCTCGCGGTCGCTCTCGCCTTCCATGCCGGCCTGTTCAACATCGGCGGCGAGGGGCAGGCGGCGCTGGGCGGGCTCGGCGTCGGGCTCGCCATGCTGGCGCTCGACGGGGTACTGCCCTTCGCGCTGCTGGCGCCGATCGGCATCCTCGCCGCGGGCCTCTTCGGTGCCGCCTGGGCGGCGGTGCCGGCCTGGCTGCAGGCCTATCGCGGCAGTCACATCGTCATCACCACCATCATGTTCAATTTCCTGGCCGCGGCCCTGATGGTCTACCTGATGGTGAACCTGCTGATCGCACCGGGATCGATGTCGCCGGAAAGCCGCGAATTCGCATCCGCCGCGCATCTGCCCTTCATGCACGAAATCCTCGGCGGCATCGGCATCGCCATACCGCGCACGCCGCTCAACGTCACCGCGCTCTGGGCCGTGGCGGCCTGCGTCTTCGTCTGGGTCTTTCTCTGGCATACGCCCTGGGGCTACGAGGTGCGCACCGTCGGCCTCAGCGAGACGGCGGCCGTCTATGCCGGCATCCGGCCGCGCCGGGTCATCGTCTTCACGCTCTGCCTCTCGGGCGCCCTCGCGGGCTTCGTCGGCCTGAACGAGATCATGGGCGTGCATCACCGCCTGCTGCTCAATTTCACCGCCGGCTACGGCTTCACCGGCATCGCCGTGTCGCTGATGGGCCGCAATCATCCGCTCGGCGTGGTTCTGGCCAGCCTTCTCTTCGGCATCCTGATTCAGGGCGGGGCGGAACTCTCCTTCGAGATGCCGGCCATCACGCGTGAGATGGTGGTGGTGATCCAGGGCCTCGTCATCCTCTTCTCCGGTGCGCTCGCCTATCTCAGCCGACCCTTGTTCGCGCGCCTCTTCGCCGCTCCCCTGCGCCCCGCCTCGGCCGGGCAGGGCGATTGAGATGGAGGATTTCGGCCCCATCCTCCTCGCCACGCTCGCCGCCACGCTGCGGGTGTCGACGCCGCTCATCCTCTGCGCGCTGGCCGGCCTCTATTCCGAACGATCGGGCATCATCGATATCGGGCTCGAGGGGAAGATGCTGGCGGCGGCCTTTGCCGCCGCCGCCGCGGCGGCGGTCGGCGGGGCGGCCTGGATCGGCCTCGCCGCCGGCATTCTCACCGCCACGATGCTGGCGCTGCTGCACGGCTATGCCTGCATCAGCCAGAACGGCAACCAGGTGGTCAGCGGCGTCGCCATCAACATCCTCGCCTCGGGCCTCACGGTGGTGCTCGGCATCGCCTGGTTCCAGCGCGGCGGACAGACGCCGAGCCTGCCGCCCGAGGGCCGTTTCATGCCGGTCACCCTGCCCGGCACCGCGATGCTCGCCGACGTGCCGGTGCTGGGACCGGTCTGGGGCAATCTGATCGGCGGCCACAACCTCATCGTCTATCTCGCCCTCCTCGCCGTGCCGCTCACCCATTGGGTGCTGGGCGGCACCCGCTTCGGCCTCAGGCTGCGCGCCGTGGGCGAAAACCCTCAGGCGGTCGACACGGCCGGCCTTTCCGTCGCCTGGCTGCGCTATCGCGCCGTGCTTCTGTGCGGGCTTCTCTCCGGCATTGCCGGTACCTATCTCTCGATCGCCCAGAATGCCGGCTTCAGCCGCGAGATGTCGGCGGGACAGGGCTTCATCGCTCTCGCCGCCATGATCTTCGGCAAGTGGCGGCCCTGGCCCGCCCTCTGGGCCTGCCTGATGTTCGGCCTGCTCGATGCCGTGGCCATCCGCCTGCAGGGCGTGAATGTCCCCGGCATCGGCGAGGTTCCGGTCCAGCTGATCCAGGCACTGCCCTACGCGCTGACCGTGATCCTGCTCGCCGGTTTCATCGGCAAGGCGGTGGCCCCGAAGGCGATCGGCCAGCCCTACGTGAAGGAGCACTGAGGTGAACGGTTCTGTCTCCTTCTCCCTGGGGGAGAAGGTGCCCAAAGGGCGGATGAGGGGCAGCCCTCTCCGTAGAGCGCACCCCTCATCCGGCGCTGCGCGCCACCTTCTCCCCCAGGGAGAAGGGAAGTGACGAGTGCCGCCTCGGTCATCCGCGCCCGCGCGCCGGACCTCTCGCCGCGCGTCGGCATCGTGCTGGGCTCCGGCCTCGGCACATTCGCCGATACGGTCGAAAACCCGATCGTCATCGCCTATGGCGACCTGCCCGGCTTTCCGCCGATGGGCGTCGCCGGGCATCTCGGCCGCCTGACGCTCGGGACCGTCGCCGGTATCGGCGTCGCGGTGATGCAGGGCCGGGCGCATTTCTACGAACACGGCCGCGCCGACGGCATGAAGGCCGCGATACGCACGCTCGGCACCATCGGCTGCGAGGCGCTGCTGCTCACCAACGCCGCCGGCAGCCTGAAGCCCGAGGCCGGGCCGGGCAGCATCATGCTGCTCACCGACCACATCAACTTCGCCGGCGTGTCGCCGCTTTTCGACGAACAGGGCTCGGACCGTTTCGTCGACATGACCGATGCCTATGAGCCCGGCTTGCGGGCGCTGATGCGGGAGGCGGCCCGGGCCGAGGGCATCGCGCTGCACGAAGGCGTCTATGCCTGGTTCTGCGGCCCGCATTTCGAGACCCCGGCCGAGATCCGTGCCGCCGGGCGTCTCGGCGCCGATGCCGCCGGCATGTCGACGGTGCCGGAAGTGATCCTGGCCCGCCAGGCGAAGATGAAGGTGGCGGCCCTTTCCATCATCACCAATGCCGCCGCCGGCATGGCCTCGGAAAAGCTCAGCCACGAGCAGACCATGCATCACGCCGCCGCCGCCGCCGCCGATGTGGCGCGCCTCCTGACCGCCTTCCTGTCCCGCTACGCCTGATGCTGCCGCAGGAGATCATCCGCCGGAAACGCGACGGCAAGGCGCTCGGCGACGCGGAGATCGACGCATTCGTGCGCGGCATCGCCGACCAGTCGATCGGCGAGGGGCAGGTCGCCGCCTTCGCCATGGCGGTCTTCTTCCGCGGCATGACCCGGGACGAGGCGGTGGCGCTGACCGCCGCCATGACGCGCTCCGGCGCCATCCTCGACTGGCGCGACCTCGACCTGCCGGGGCCGATCCTCGACAAGCATTCCACGGGAGGCGTCGGCGACAAGGTCAGCCTGATGCTGGCCCCGATCGTGGCTGCCTGCGGCGGGTTCGTGCCCATGGTCTCCGGCCGCGGCCTCGGGCATACCGGCGGCACGCTCGACAAGCTCTCCGCCGTGCCGGGCTACCGCACGGATCCGGATACGCAGACCTTTCGCCGGGTGGTGCGCGCGGTCGGCTGCGCCATCGTCGGCGCCACCGCCGATTTCGTGCCGGCCGATCGCCGCCTCTATGCCATCCGCGACGTGACCGCGACGGTGGAATCGATCCCGCTCATCACCGCCTCGATCCTGTCGAAGAAGCTCGCGACATCGACGCAAGCCCTGGTGATGGACGTGAAGACCGGCTCCGGCGCCTTCGCCGCCGACGAGGGGATGGCGCGCGATCTCGCCGCCAGCATCGTCGCCGTGGCCAGGGGCGCCGGCCTGCCCACCACGGCGCTGATCACCGACATGGACCAGGTGCTGGGCGGCAGCGTCGGCAATGCCGTCGAACTCCGCGAGACGATCGGCTATCTCGGCGCCGGTCCGCGCGACCCGCGCCTGCACGAGGTGGTGATGGCGCTGGCGGCCGAGATGCTGCTGATGGGCGGACTTGCCGCCTCGCTGGACGCCGCGCGCGCCAAGGCCGAAGCGGCGCTGGCGGATGGGCGTGCCCGCGAGGTGTTCGGGCGCATGCTGGCGGCGCTCGGCGGCCCGGCCGATTTCCTCGATCGGCCGGATACCTACCTGGCCTCCGCCCCTGCCGTGAAGCCCTGCCCGGCACCGGCATCGGGCTTCGTCACCGGCATGGATGCGCGCGCGGTCGGAATCGCCGTCGTCACCCTCGGCGGCGGACGGGTCCGCGCCGGCGACGGCATCGATCCGGCCGTGGGCCTGACCGGCGTGCTGCCGGTCGGCACGGCGGTGCGGGCGGGCGATCCGCTGGCCCTCGTCCATGCCGCCGACGACGCCGCCGCCGCGGCCGCCGTCGCCACCCTGCGGCAGGCGATCCGCATCGGTGACACGCCGCCGCCCCCGGCGCCGGTCGTGCGCGACTGCATCCGGGCATGAGCATGGCCTCGATCCAGACCTTCGCCGCTCCCGCCGACGGCCGGCTCGATGCCGCGATGCGAGGTGCCTTCGACCGCGACGGCTATCTGGTGCTGGAGGGTTTCGCGGGCGCGGATGACTGCGCCGCGCTGATCGGGCGTGCCGCCGAACTGGTCGCGGGCTTCGATCCGGACGGGCATCGCAGCGTCTTCTCGGGCGCCGACCAGGCCCATGCGCGCGACCTCTACTTCCGCGAGTCCGGCGACAAGATCCGCTTCTTCCTCGAGCCCGGCGCCTGCGACGCCGAAGGCAGGCTCACCGTCGACAAGGCGCGCGCGCTGAACAAGATCGGCCATGCGCTGCATGATCTCGATCCGCTCTTCGCCGCTTTCTCGCGGCGGCAGCGTTTCGCCGGCCTCGCCGGCAGCCTCGGCCTGAAGCAGCCGCGCCTGATCCAGTCGATGTACCTGTTCAAGCAGGCCGGCATCGGGGCGGAGGTCGGCTGGCACCAGGATGCCGCCTTCCTCTACACGGAACCGCAGAGCGTGGTCGGCTTCTGGTTCGCGCTGGAAGACGCGACCGTCGAGAACGGTTGCCTCCTGGCACTTCCAGGCGCGCATCGCGGACCGCTTCGGCAGCGTTTCCGGCGCGAGGGCGGCGGCCTGGTGCTGCAAGACCTCGACCGCACGCCCTGGCCCGGCGGGCCGCCGGCCGTGCTGGAGGTGAAGCGGGGCAGCCTGGTCGTTCTGCACGGCCTCCTGCCGCATGCCAGCGGACCGAACCGCTCGCCCCGTTCCCGGCAGGCCTATTCGCTGCACGTGATCGAGGGGACGGCGCGGTATCCTGCCGACAACTGGCTCGACCGCGCCGCGCTGTCGCCGAGCGGCTTCGCATGAGCGGCGTGCCGAAGGCGGAGCTGCACTGCCATATCGAGGGGACGGCCCCGTCCTCCCTGGTCCGCCGCCTGGCGGCGCGGAACGGCGTGGTTCTGCCGCCCGGCCTGTTCACCCCCGGGGGCGGCTTCGCCTGGCGGGATTTCGCCCAATTTCTGGACGCCTATGACGCGGCCAGCACCTGCATCCGCACGCCGGCCGACTATCGCGACATCGTGCATGCCTATCTCACGGCCTCGGCGGCCGAAGGCGCGATCTATGTCGAATTCTTCGCCTCCCCCGACCATGCGGCGGCGGTGGGCCTCGACTATGTCGATCTCCTGGCCGGCCTCGCCCGGGGTATCGACGATGCACTGCGCGATTGCGGCATCGTCGGACGGATCGTCATGACCTGTATCCGCCATCTCGGACCGGATCGTGCACTCGGCGTGGCACGGCGTATGCTTGAGGAACCGCATCCCTATGTGGTGGGCTTCGGCATGGGCGGCGACGAGCGGCGGTTCGATCCGGCGGAATTCGCCCCGGCCTTCCGGCTGGTGGCGGAGGCGGGCCTCGGCTGCACCGCGCATGCCGGCGAATTCGCCGGCCCGGGCAGCGTGCGGGCCGTGCTCGATTCCCTGCCGGTCAGCCGCATCGGCCACGGCGTGCGCGCGGTGGAGGACCCGGAGCTGCTGGACCGGATCGCGGCGGACGGCGTGGTGCTCGAGGTCTGTCCGGGCAGCAACCTGGCGCTCGGCCTCTATCCCGCCCGCTCCGCGCATCCGCTGCGGCGCCTGATCGAAGCGGGATGCCGGGTGACGCTCAATTCCGACGACCCGCCCTATTTCGCCACCTCGATCGGCCGCGAGTACGAGGCCTGCGGCCTCGACCGCGCGGCCCTTCGCGGCATCACCCGCACGGCGATCGAGGCGGCTTTCGTCGATGACGCGATGCGGGCGGAACTGCTGGCACGGCTCAATTGAAACAGGAGGAGGGATAGAATGATCGCGATGAAGGGAAGGCTTGCCGCGCTCGCCGTGCTGATGGCGCTGGCCGGTCCGGTGGCGGCACAGGAGCCGCCCGCGAATGACGGGCTGAACGCGGCCTTGTGGCTGCAGCGCTCGGTCGAGTTCAAGGGCACGGCGCTCACTGCCTACGCGCTGGCGACGATCCGGCTGGACCAGGCGCTGGCCGACGGCAAATGGACCGCCGCCCCGGGCGAGCAGACCGGCGCCTACGAGACCCTGCCACCGGCGGTGATTCTCGATCTCGACGAGACGGCGCTCGACAATTCCGGCTACCAGTCCTGGCTGGTCAGCAGCGGCAACGCCTTCAGCCCGAAGACCTGGACCGCCTTCGTCAATTCCCAGACCTCCACCCCGGTGCCGGGTGCGCTCGAATTCTGCAAATACGCCGAATCGAAGGGCGTGAAGGTGTTCTACGTCTCCAACCGCACCGCCGAGGAGGAACCCTCGACGCGGCTCAACATGGAGAAGTACGGCTTCCCCATGGGCGGCAATGTCGACACCGTGCTGACCAGCCGGGAGAAGCCCGACTGGGGCTCGGCGAAAAGCACCCGGCGCGCCCATATCGCCAAGGATTACCGCATCCTGCTCAACATCGGCGACAACTTCGGCGACTTCACCGACGCCTTCCGGGGCAGCGAGGCCGAGCGCCTGAAGGCCTATGAGGAGAACAAGGCCCGCTTCGGTAAGGAATGGATCGTCGTCGCCAACCCCGCCTACGGCTCCTTCGAGAGCGCCGCCTTCGGCCACGACTTCAAGAAATCGGAAGCCGAAAAGCGGAAGGCCAAGCGCGACGTGCTGCAACCTTGGACGGGTCCCTGACGTTCAAGCCTGGGGCGGCGTGGTCACGGTGAAGGACGGTGCTGTGATGGATTTGTGAAAGGCGTGGGGAGGACGCTTTTCCGTCTGTTTCGGGTGGTAGGAGTAGGAGCATGTATGAAGCTCATTTCGGCCTCAGATCGGCCCCGTTCCACGTAACCCCCAATCCGGGTTTGCTTTTCCTGACGCCCGGGCATCAGGAGGCGCTCGGCACCGTGCTTTACGGCATCCTGGGCCGCAAAGGGTTCGTGCTCCTGACCGGCGAAGTCGGGACCGGCAAGACAACGGTGCTGCGCCGGGCGCTCGAGCACTTTCCGCCGGATCAGGCGGAGGTGATCTACATCCTGCAACCCGTTCTGTCGCCTGGGGAATTCCTCCGCCTGCTGCAGCGGGAGCTGGCCGCGGAGAGCGAGGTTCTGCCGCCCGCCGAGGATCTCGACACCGTGGTCGCCGATATCCAGAAGCGCCTCCTCGACCGCCACAAGAAGGGCCGCGTCGTCGTCATCGCGATCGACGAGGCGCAGACGATGCCGCCGGAAGCACTTGAAACACTTAGGCTTTTGTCGAATCTGGAAACGGCGACCGAGAAGCTGCTGCAGATCGTCCTGGTGGGCCAGCCGGAGCTCGACACGCTTCTCGCCCGGCACGAACTTCGCCAACTGGAACAACGCATTGCGGTCCGCGCGCGAATTCCGCCGCTTTCCCGCACCGAGGCGCATCGCTATATCGCCCACCGTCTGGACGCGGTCGCCGACAAGCCGGTGCGCCCGTTCAGCCGCGCGGCGGAAACCTACCTGATCGAGCAGGCGGCCGGAAATCCGCGCCGGCTCAACATCTTATGCGACAACGCTCTCCTGAATGCCTTCGGCCATGGCGCGAAGAAGGTGAGCTATGCCATCGCCCGCGAGGCGGCGCGCCCGTTGCAGGGCGAAAAGACGCCGCGCCGCCGCCTGGCCCTCGGTACGCCGTCGCTCATTGCCGCCGCGGCGGTGGGTGCGCTGATTCTCCTTCCGTTGCTGTGGTTTGCGACCGATCCTCCCTCCTTCTTCTCCCGCCCTGCCGAGGCGCTGTCGGCCACCGGCACCGAGCCGCCGGCGGACCCCCAGCCGGAGCCACTCGTGGCCGCGAGGGAGGAACTGTCGAAGCCGGAAACACCGCCGCCGCCCCAGCCGCTGCCTGAGGCCGCGGTTCCAGTGCGGAAGACCGAGGCCGTGCCGCCGGTTCCGCCGGTTTCGGCGTCACTGCCCGTTGTTCCCGCCCCGGTTTCCGCGGCGCCGGTGCGGCGACCGGTCGCCGCCGGTGAAACGGTGCTGAGGCTTTGTACCGACGTCTATGGCGAGTGCGGCGCCGAGGAACTCGGCGCGATCCGGAAAGCCAATCCAGGCATTCGGAACCTGTCGCGCGTGCAGGTTGGCCAGGTGATCGTCTTTCCCGCCGTCAACAATGGGCGGACGGCCCGTGCGCCGGGCCGCTAGAGGCCTCCTCTTCGCGCTTGCGGTCGGTCTGATCTGGCCGGCTGCCGCGTCGGCGGAGTTCCGCCAAGGCATGAACATCACGCGGCTCTTCGATACGCCGAGGCTGGATCGTGGCGCGTATGCGGCACAGCCCTTCGGACCTTGGCGCCAGCAGGTGAGCGAGAGCGAACTGGACATGCTCCGGTCGGTCGGATTCGACCATATCCGACTGCCGGTGGATCCCGGGCCGTTGCTCTCCGTGCCGGAGGCCGGCCGTGAGGGCGCGATCGAACAGGTCTTCGAATTCATCGCGGCGGCGCGCGCGCGGGATCTCGGGGTCATTCTCGACCTGCATACCCGGCCCGACAGCCGCGACTGGAATGCAAACGTCATCCTGCAAAGCCTGGAGGGACCGAAGTTCGAGGCACTGATGGCCCTGGTACGCGATCTTTCTCGCCGGATCGCAGGGTTGCGCGACAGCCGCGTCGCGCTCGAGCTGTTCAATGAACCCCAGAAGGAATGTCGCCGGACCAAGGGGCCGGACTGGACATTGTTCCAATCACGCCTGCTGGAGGCTGCCCGCGCCGCAGGTCCGGAGGTCGGTCTTGTCATCACAACCGGTTGCTGGTCCTCCGTCGACGGTTTGGTTCATCTGGACCTCGACATGCGATCCGACCGCAATCTGTACCTGATGATCCATTTCTACGAGCCGCATATCTTCACGCACCAGGGCGCCAGTTGGAGCGCGCCGGTGCGCCATATCGCCGGTCTTGACTATCCGGTCGATCCCGCCGGGCGGGAGACGAGCCGGAAATCAACCGAGCGCTGGATCGCGGATGCGAAGGGGATGGATCAGGAGGTACGCGAGGAAGCCAAGCGCTATGCCCTGAGGATGGCGGACGGCTATTTCGCCAAGCCTGTCGGCCGGGCCCAGATCGAGGCTCGGCTCGGTCTCGCGGCGGCCTGGGCGGACCGGACGGGCCTGCCTCGCGAACGCGTACTCATCGGGGAGTTCGGGGTCCACCGTTGGGCCGGCATTCGCCTAGCCGAGCGGCCGGAGCAATCGAAGAAGGCCTGGCTGCGTGATGTGGTTGCCGTCAGCCGGAAGTTCGGATTCGGTTGGTCCCTATGGGCGTATGATGGGGCTTTCGGCGTGGTCGAGGATCGCCCCTCCCGCCGGATCGAGCCGCACACGCTGGATGCGCTGTTCGGACAGACGGAGAACCGCTGACCTTCGGCGGCGCAACGCCTTCAGGGGCGAACACCGATGGCCGAGGCCGGCGGATTGAGCCAGCGGCGCAGGCGGGTCTTGGCCGGCAGCTCGAAAAGACGCCAGGTGACATAGCCGACAACCACCATCCCCGGCACGAACACCAGCCCCGCCAACGGCGCGAACTCGGCGATCTTGCGATCGTAGAGAATCTGCGGCAGGCCCGAGGCGATGATCACCAAGGGCGTGTGCAGCAGATAGATGGAGTAGGAAGCGCCGCCCAGAACCCTGGCGATCCAGGCCAGGGGACGGGGCAGCGTCAATCCGGACATCAGCACGATCACGATCGGAAAGACCACGAGAACGGCCAGGAGGTCGTTCGCGATGCTCCACGATTCCGGGAGGAACATCCGGCCGTTCAGCACGACGCCCAGAAGTAGCAGTGCCGCGGCAATGAGAACCGGCCCGGAGCGCGCTTGGCTCGCGATGCCCAGGCGGTGGATCGCGACGCCCGCGAAGAACGAAAACGTGACCCGGATGAAACCTTCGCCGAAGTTCGGCCTGCCCCAGCCGAGATCGACGGTCGCATGCGCGATGCCCATTGCGATCAGCGCGACCGCCGAAGCGAGAACGAGCTTCAGCAGCCGGCCCATATCCAGAAAGCGCCAGAGCAGAAAGAAGACGAGGTTCACCCACAGCTCGAAGAAGATCGACCAGGATGCGCCGTTGAACGGGAACAGCGACCGTACGTCCCAGGGCGGGAAGAAGCTCGGGATCATCGCGAGATTGGCCAGCAGGGTGATGATCGCCCTGTCCTGATCGACCAGCCCCTGCTTGGAAAACTGCTGCAATCCGACCGCGACGAAGCCGAGAAGCGTTGCCGCGGCGAACAGTGGATACAGCCTCGCCATGCGCTCGACGAAGAAGGTGCGGAAGCTGAGGCCGAGGGCAATCTTACGGTCGTAGCTCGCGGCAATGACGAAGCCCGACAGCATGAAGAAGAGATCGACGCAGAGGTAGCCGCTGGCGAACAGCTTCGCGTCGGAGAACAGCAGGAAGCGAACGTGATAGATGCAGACGATCAGCGCCGCCACGCCACGCAGCAGGTCGAGTGCCTCGTAGTGTCGAGGCGGCTCGTTCCGGTGCGGGATGTCCGGGCCGCTCATTCCGCGGCCTCCAGACGCTCGACGGCGCCCCGGCTGCCGCCCATCAGACCGGCCACCAGGCGGCGATAGTGTGCGAGATAGGCGTCCGGCATGAACCGATCCCGGATGACCGCATAGCCATCGCGGATCGCCTTGCGAAAGGCGGGCGCTCCATCGGCCAGCTCCGATAGACCCGTAGCCAGCGCGCCGACCTCTCCCACGGGCACGCCGATGCCGACATCGAGGCCGTCCAGATAGCCGTCGATACCGCTGCCGCGGCTATAGAGGATCGGCACGCCGGCGAGCATCGCCTCGACATAGGACATGCCGAAGGTCTCGTTCCGAGCCACGAGGACGAATCCGGCATAGGCCGGAAGACGCCGGATGACCTCTGCATTGCCGAGGGTTCCGAGAAAGCGGACGGCGTCCGTGACGCCCTGCCTTGCGATCAGCGCGTCGATCTCCGACTGAACGCCCGGCGAACTCCAGCCGATCACATCCAAACGGAGTCCGGGGCGGGTCCGTCGCGCCAGAGCCAAGGCGGCGATCAGTTCCGGCAGTCCCTTGCGGCGGTAGACGTGCAGATCCATCACCGTCACAAGCGCCTGCGGATCCGGGGCGCTGGTGCCAGGCAGTGTGGTAGGAGCGATGAAATTGGGCAGCAGACTCGCGTCCCGGGTGTACCCCGGATAGCGTGCCTCGATCCGGGGCCGGAACCAGGCCGAGACGTAGTAGAGACATTCCGCTTCGGCGACGACACGACCGAACAGCCCCCGCAGTCCCGGCTTGAATCGGAAGAACTTGTCCTCGACCTCACCGCGTACGGCGCAGGTATAGGGAAGGCCCAGCCGCTTCTTCAGCGCCAGCGCGACCACGCCCTCGATCGCAAGCTTGTGCGCGCTCACCAGCGCAGGCCGGCGGGCTTCCGCTTCGAGGATACGTTCAACGGCATTGGTCAGCCGGCGCATCGACCAGCGATGCAGCAGTCCGCCAGGCAACGCCCAATAGCCGAGCGCGACGACCTTCCGGTTGCCCTCCCATGCGAAACTTCGGCAATAGGTTCGGCGGGGATCGCCGCATCGCTTGAGGGAGACGATCAGGTGATCGAACTCCGGAAGCCGGTCGATGAAGTTCTTGACGGCAGGCGTGGTCCGGTTTCGCACCGGATCGGGATACTCGCCGGTGATGTGCAGGATGAGCGGGCGCGCTGGTGTCACGTGCCTGTCCTGCCCGCAATCGTTGCGCCGGCGTGGGCCGGCAGCTCATGCCCCCTTCGGCGCTGCCGAAGCACACGGGCGAGGAAGACGGCATTGCCGAGCAGATATCGCTGCCACATCCGCCGAGGCTCGATAGCCAGGCGAAAGACCCATTCAATGCGGGCCGAGCGCATCCAGGCCGGCGCGCGCGGCACCCGTCCCGACAGGAAATCGAACAGAGCCCCCACGCCGAAAGCGAGCCGGGCGCCGCTTTCTTCCAGGTGGCGGTGAATCCAGAGTTCCTGGGCCGGGTTGCCCAGAGCGACCAGCAAGAGGTCGGCGCCCGCGGCGCGAATGCGCTCCAGAACATCGCCACTCGCCTCGGGCGCGAAGTAGCCGTGGTGGGCGCCGACGACCTGGTGGCGCGGGAAGGCTGCCGCCAGGTGCTGGGCCGCCGCCTCGACCACGTCGGCGCGGCCGCCCACGAGGAAGACACGGTGCCGGACCGTCGTCTCGGCCAAATAGGCCGGGAGGAAGTCCGTCCCGTTCAGGTTGCTCGGAAAGCTCCCGCCATAGATCAACCGGCTGGCGAGATCCAATCCCACGCCGTCGTTGAAAAGGAGAAAGTCGCCGAGGCAGCGCCGGACTTCAGCGCGGTCCTGGGCGACATTGGCGGTATGGGCGTTCACGAAAGCGACGGCCGTGGGCACACCGTCCGCAACACGGCGGTCCAAGATTTCGATGGCCTCGGCTCTCGATGCGACGGCAATGTCGAGGTCGAGAATGCGTCGCTGCTTCGCGCCAAGAACCTCGCGATATATGCCCTCGATCCGCGCCGCGACGGCCGGCCAGCGATAGCGCCGGCTGAAAGCGATGGCGGCCTGGCGCATCGCCTGATAGGCCTCGTCCGTCGGCGGCAGCATGGCGGTGATCCGCCGTGCCATCGCCTGCGGATCGGTGAAATCGCCGATCACGCCCAAGCCCGATTCGTCGGCAACCCGACGGAAGGCGGCAATCTCGTGCAGGACGGGAATGAGGCCCGCCGACATGCCTTCGATGATGGAGATGCCAAATCCTTCGTATTCCGAGGCGCTTGCAATGAAGGACGCCTGACCGAGCCGGTCGGCGATTTCGCCGTCGTCGAGGCCGATCTCGACCTCCACCGCCTGGCTGAGGCCGCGCTCCTCCGTCCACCGCGCCAGCGTTGCCGGATCGTTGTCCCAGGGCATCCCTATGATCGAGAGCGTCCAGTCCGGATCGTGGCCACGCAACGCGGCCAGAAGGTCCATCAGCCGGTCGATACGCTTGTTGGCGGAAAAGCGCCCCACGAAGACCATCCGCTTGCGCAGGGAGCGCGCGCCGGTATCGGAGAACTTAAGCGTGTCGACGCCATTCTCGACCAGCGTCAGTCCGGTGGGACGGATCGTCCTGAACACCTCTAGATCATGCACGCTGGATGCGAGAACCGCGCGATATCCGCCGATCGTCGCGCGGGTCACCGTGCGGAAGTAGATCTGCTTCAGCCGGCTGGCGAAATCCGAATGGAAAAAGCCCCCATGTGTGGACACCACCATGGGCTTTCGATGCAGCAGCCGGGTCAGGGAAGCAAAGTCGAAGAAGAAATCCACGGCATGAACATGGACGATGTCGCAGTCGCTCAATTCGCGAAGGACGCCCGGTGCCAGGGGATAGCGGCGGCTCCCGCGATAGGGAATACGAACGACCTCGCACCCCCCAATGGTCTCGCGGCGGGCAAGAGCTTGATCCGGACGAGAATACAGCCGATCGAGCGTGACCACCCGCACCTGATGGCCGGATTCCGCCTGACTACGCGCGAGGTTCGCGACGTAGTTCTCCAATCCACCGATCCCCGGAGAGAATTGCCGCACGACATGTGTGATTCGCATCGGTCGAGACCTCAATACATGGTGGGCGTCGGCAGACCGACGCACGCGCGCAGCTTGCCGAGGTTGAGCCATGCCTTGACCTGCAGTCTCCAGGCCGTGGCACGGCCGAACCGGCGCATGCCCGCCGCCAGCCCATAGAAGGCAATCGTCTTGGCCCCCGACCAGAGAAGGAGCCGCGCGCGGCCCGCCCGTGCCGGCGCCCGCAGGAAGAGCTCGCCCGTGGTCTGTCCGGCGCGGAGCGCGCGACGGCGCAGATAGCCCGGCGCCAGCCGCCCCGCCGGCACTTCCTCACGCACGACTGCCTCACGGCAACAGACGATGCGTCCGCCGGCCTCACGCAGCCGGCTGAAAAAGTCGGAATCCTCGCCACCCGTGCGCCCGAACCGGCGATCGAAAGTCAATGCATGCCGGCCTACGATGGCGGCGGACACAAGCGCGTTCGCGGTCGAGCCGCTGTCGCTGCCGCTTCCGGTCGGCCCCCAGTCGCGCGACAAGGGGTCGGCGGATACCAGCCAGGAGGGGGCGTCGGGCGGATACTGGGCGATGACGCGGCCGAGCACCGCATCGGCGCGATGCGCGGAAGCGGTCTCCAGCAGCCGAGCCAGCCAGTCGGCATCGGCAACTTCATCATCATCGATAAAAGCGAGCCAATCACCCTGTGCAAGGCCGAGGCAGCGGTTTCGCGCGGCTGCTATGTTGCGCTCGCTCTCCACGTCGTAGGCGACGGGTATCGAACTCCCGGCGGCGAAGTCGTCGACGATGGCCCTGCCGGATGCGGTCGCGTCATTGTCGACCACCACGATCTCCAGCGTCGAATCCGCGGGCAGTATTTGCCGCGCCAGCGATGCGAGCGTCTCGGCGACACTTGCGCGCCTGTAGGTGCAGAGGCAGACGGAGATCAGCATCAGTTGCGCCTCGCCCGGGCGGATGACGGACGCGAGGCCGGCAGTCGCTCGTCCCGGTACGCCCGTGCTGCAAGTGCCGCGGCAGCCAGAAGAAGAATCCAGACCGGGTGGAAACGTCTCGTGGCGGTCGATTCGAAGAGATTGTGAAAGGCGGAGAAGGCCACCATCATCAGGATCAGCAGGCCGATGCCGGGGCGGTCGCGCAGCATGCGCTGGCCGCCGGACGCGATGCTGGCGAGCAGCGCCAGGAAGATCGCGAAGCCGATCATTCCCGTCTCGAGCATGATGTCGAGATAGCCGTTATGGGCCTGCAGGATGCTGGCGATCAGGGTGTTCGTGCTGTGGGCTGCCGCCGAGTCCTCGCCTATGCCCCAGAATCCGTTGAATCCGTATCCGATCAGCGGACGCTGCATGATATGATCCCAGGCGAAGGCCCAGATATCGGTACGGCCGGTGAAGGTGCGATCGCCGAACAGCGCTTCCAGGATATCTCCGCTGCTCCAGCCCGCGATCTCCACGACCATCAAGGACGGGGGAATCATCAGGACGATCATCACCGCGCCGAGCAACACGGCAGGCAGTCCCGTTAGGCGCGAGAGCGCGACGGAACCAAGGCCGATAGCCGGTACCAGGGCCGCGAGCAGCATGGATGTCTTCGATTGGCTGAGAAGGAGAAGGGCGGCGGCGGCCGGCAACCCGACCACCGCCATCACCCGGAGCGACGTGCGGCGCGGTCCAACCCCGCTCAGGCAAACCAGAAATCCGAGTGCACCGAGAAGGCCGAGCTCGTTCTTCTGCGAATAGATGCCCGCATGACCCAGAGGGGTGGCCGGCGTTGTGACGACGGCGAGGAGGTTGATCAGCAGAGCGGCGAATGCGACCCGCAACACTATTGCGTGGATATCCTCCGGTTCCTCGATCGAGAAGACGGCGAATACGATCGTGCCGACAACGCACAACTGGAGCAGAAGCCGCCGGAACACGATATCCGGAGCAATGGCCCAGATCAGCGTCATGACGCTCCAGGCGAGATAGGCGACGATCGGCCAAAGGCGGCGCGCGAGGAGCGGCCATGAAACCTGCCGGCCGACGTAAAGCGCGGCCGCCAGCATGAGCAGCCAGAAGACCTGGTTGATCGAGTTCGATGCCGACGCCTCGACGTTGGCATCGGTGCTGAGATCCGCGTAACCACTCTCTATCAGGGGTGAGATGATCAGGGGATAAGCAATGGCCGCGCCCAGAAGAAGCGGCGCTTGCCATGCCTTGCCTGCCACCCGTTGCCGAGCGGCGACAACGCGGCCTCTGCTGGTCATCGCATCCATTGCGGCGGTCCTGGGGTGTGGCTGCGCATTGGTTCAGCCGATGTACTCATTGGGGATGACGTGCGCCGCGCGGTCGCTGCGGGGTTGCCGCAGGGGGTGGTCGAAGACGTGCAACTGGTACATCTGGTCGAGGTAGCGGGCGTTCTTGAACAGGCGCTGGCTTCGCACCATCGGCACCGGGGCGATCTTTCGCATTGCCGTTTCGGCGTTGAATTCCTCTACGGCCAGCAGTTCGCCGCACCAGGCATTGGCATTGTCGATGACGATATCGTCCAGATAGATCTGCGCCGTCGGGAGGTACTGCGTGGGCTCGCCCTTGAAGACTTCGAGCGCACGCTTGCTGGAAGAATAATAGTCGAGATCGAGAGAGACGAAGGCGAGGGGAGCCTGCGGCGAAAGGCTGGCGAGGAAGCTCGGGATCGTTTCGGCCACATCGCCTATCAACAAGCGTGCGAAGTCCGGCAGCGCTCGCTGAAGTCCCCCGACGTCCATCGGGAAGTCGGACTGCTGCCAGAGTTCCGGATGGTCGCGATGGTCGACCGCCGGCGGCATGCCGGTCCCCGTATCGAAACCATAGACATCGAACTCGATGCCGGTCGCCTTGGTCGTCGAGACCGCGAGCTTGCACATGTTGAGGAGGCCGGCGCCGTTGGCGACCCCGAACTCGGCAATGCTGACGCGCTTCAATCCCATTTTCACGGCTTCGTCGGCAATGCGCAGAAGCGGCCAGGCGAATTGCTGGCGGATAACCAGGTCGCAGGCGACCTTCGCCCGGTAGGTCCCGAACAGGGCCACGAAGACCGAGGCGAGGTTCAGATGCAGCGGCTCGGTAATGCGTTCCAGGAGGAGTCGCCGAAGACGCGTGCGGCGGGTCAGCCGACTGAGGACGTAACGGTCGAAGATGGCTGCGCCGGCAAAGCCGGACTGCGATGCCCTGGCAGAGTTGCCCTCGGATGTGCCGGGTGCGAGCGACATGCTTCCCTCCTCGTCACGGTTTGACGGATAGCGGTTCCGCTACGAGCGGAGCGGCGGAAGACCGCAGCTGATGCCAGCCCAGCAGTGCCCAGCTCATCGCGGCCAGGAGCGCGTGGCTGCCGATGTTTGCCATCGCCGCGCCGACCGCGCCGTAGCGGGGAATAAGAAGCGTGCAGGCGATCAACATGCAGGCCGCGGCAACGGCATGAGAGGCGGTCCGCGACGACTGGTGGCCGGAGGCGGTCAGGGCGTCGGCGGCAATGTTGTAGGCGGCATGCAGCAACGGCAGGGCCGCAAGGTAGCGGAGGATTTCGCCTGCATCCGCGTACTCGGCGCCGAGCAGCCAGGGCAGGGCGTCCGGAGCGAGCAGGATGCCGATGCCGGCCAGGACGGCATAGGCGGCGGCGAATGGCAGGATGCGAAGGGCGAAGCGCAGGCCGCCGCGCGCGCCACCCTGTCCATGGCGGAAAAAGCTGGCATAGGCAGCGTACATCAGCGAGCGGATGGGGATCACCGCGGCATCCGCGATCCGGAACGCTGCCGCGTAGAGCCCGGTTGCCTCGAGCGAGGCGAGGCGGGTGAGCAAGGGCTTGTCGATGTCGCGAAGGGTGAAATAGAGCATCGATTGCAGCGACGCCTGGGCCCCGAAGCCAAGATCGCGCCAGCGGATGACGAACTTCGGCCAGCCGAGATCACGGATCACCCAGGCGAGCGAGAACGCGGCGGCGACGCCCGCTCCGGCGGCATAGAAAATGCCCCAGGCCGCGATATCCAGACGCTCTACAGCCGCAAAGGCGATCCCTGCCGCGGTGAGACGGCAGGCACTGAAGCCAATGTTGATGGCGGCCGACTTGGCGACCTTCTCGGTCGCCTGATAGCAGGCGGCACAGAGAAGCGACACGCGAAGGAAAAAGAGATCGCCAATCGCGATGATGCAGATGGTGAGCGGGTCGATGGCGGTGCCCCCGATAAGCGGCGCGACGGCGAGCACGAAGCCGGTGAGTATCGGCGTCGTCAGCGCCAAGAGCATCAGGCCGTGACCGAACCCCGCCGCGAAGCTGTCGGGATCGCGCGCCACGCTCCGTACGAGCAGCACCTCGCAGGCTAGCCCGGCAAAAGCCGAGACGATGGCAACCAGCGCGGTGATGCCAACGAAAGCGCCGAAGGACTCCGGTCCCAGCAATCGAGCGACGATCACGAAGAGCGCGATCTGCAGCAGCAGACGACCGCCAGTGCCGGCAGCCATGACCCCGGTGTTGACGATCAGGCGAGACCCGGCGAGGCGCCGCGTCATCCGTTGACGCAGGCCGGGGCGTTGGGAAGCTCGGGTATCGGGCATGATGGGGCCGTCCGGAACAGGGGGCCGGGCGCTAATAGGCGTTCTCGCGCTTCAGGATGATCCGGGTCGTGGCGAAGACGATCTTCAGGTCGAGCCACAGCGACCAGTTGTCGATGTACCAGAGGTCGTATTCGAGCCGGCGCTGCGCCTTCTCGATCGTATCGGTTTCGCCCCGCAAGCCGTGTACCTGCGCCCATCCGGTCAGTCCCGGCTTCACCCGATGGCGCATGAAGTACGTTTCGACCGCTTCGTGATAGAGCGTACCGGCTGCCTTCATGCGCAGGGCGTGCGCGCGAGGGCCGATCAACGACATTTCGCCGCGCAGCACGTTGATCAGCTGCGGCAACTCGTCGAGGCTAGTTGCCCGCAGCCAGCGCCCGACACGCGTGATACGCGGATCGTTGCGGACGGTCTGCTGGGCGCCGCTCGCATCTCCCATGTCGGTGAACATGGTTCGGAACTTCAGCACCCGGATGACGCGGTTATTGAACCCGAAGCGTTCCTGAATGAAGAAAACCGGACCGCGGCTGTCGAGCCGGATCATCAACGCAAGCAGCGCCATGAGCGGACCGAACAGCACGAGAAGTGCGACCGCGAGCGCCTTGTCCTCAATGGATTTCGCCACTGCCGACCAGTTCTTGAGCGGCTTGTCGACGATCATCGCCACCGGCACGCCGCCGATGTTGCTCGTGCCCAGGATCGGGACATGCGTGGCGATCGGATCCAGGCTGAGCCGCAGATCGACGGGAAGGCTGGCGAGCTTGCGGAATATCTCCTGCAGGCGCGCTTCGGCGTTCAGTGGCAATGCCACGATGATTTCGTCGAGCTGGGCCTCCCGGGAGAACTCGACCAGGTCGTCGACGCTTCCCGCGATGCGCCCGCTACCCAGGCTTTCCCCGGCAATGCGGGTCTTCCGATCGTCGAACACTCCCACGATGCGGATATTGTCGTCACTCGATCTCGAGAGCTTGTCGATCAGTCGGATGCCGGGATCGCCGGCGCCGACAACAGCGACATGGCGGCAGATCAACCCCCGGGCTTCCCAGGATCGGATTTGCCGGTGCAGGATCAGGCGTCCGAGGCAAAGGAGAGCAAAGGCCGATACCATCCAGCTCAGGGCCCAGCCGCGGGAATAGAAGTCGGAGGTCTTGGTGAGGAAGGCGGCGGCCAGCCCCAGGCCGCACACCACCGCCCAGATCGCCGCGATCTTGCCGATCTGCCAACGGGCATTCCGTATTCGCTGGAACGTGTAGGCATCCGTCAATTCGAGAGCGACGAGGGTCACTGCGGCGATGACGATGCTGACCAGCGAGTATCGATCGATCCCGTGGGGCAGTTCGCCGCGATAGAAGGTGAGATAGGCGGCATAGGCTGTTGCCGAAGTGCCGAGGATTGCCACGGCGTCGAAGATCTTGAGCGCGCCGGTAACGATCTCGCGGGAAATGTGCCCCCCGCTTTCAGAACGGCTCCGGCGAATAGGCGGCACGGCTGCTGATACGGTGGGTGCCCTGGACTCCATCGGTCGACTCTCCACGCTGTCGGCTCAAATCCCGCGCCACACCCGAATTGCCGTCACCCCCTTGCCCGTTGCGCCCTGCTTCGGAGCGATTTCGACGGGCGCCTCACGTACTTTGTCAACCCAGCGCCAACCATTAACTATGCCGATAAGTTCCAGATCCGGTGCATCACAAAGCTTTGATATTAAGTTGTTGCATTGCAGCGAGACAAGAGGAGGGCGCTGTGCTGCAGTGGTAACCATCAATGTGCGATTCACATTCTCGCCGATGATCATGGAAATGTCGCGTGATATTGGTGTGATAAAGAAATGATGTTTACCGAATACATATCACTATAATGTTTTTTGCACTGCATATATTTTATGATAGCAAGTATTGGTGAAATTTTGCTGCGGGGTCTGCCAGTCGATGAATTGGTTCGACCGGGCGGACTGATCGTCGGCAGACCGGCTCTCGACTTCTCCGGGACGGGTGGGTCGGAAGTGAAATTCCCGGTGAACCGAACCGATCGCCGCGCGTTCGGCAACCAGCAGAAAGAGGTCGCAATGCCGAATACGGACTTCGCCGGAATTGCTGTGGTCAGGCGTCGGCTGGCGGTCGGGCTCCTGCTGGGTCTCGCCGCCTGCGCACCCTTGCCCGTCGTTCCGGAGACCGCGCCACCGCCGCTTGCGGCGGCGCCTCCGCGCTACGCGCTGCAGCCGGGCGATCAGCTCGAAGTCAAGTTTCTCTACAATCCCGAACTCAACGAGCAGGTGACCATTCAACCCGATGGCCGCTTCACGCTGCCCATGGCTCCAGACACGATCGCCGCTGGACGCACGCTGGATGAGGTCACCCAAAACCTCAACAGTGCCTACTCCCGTGAACTGCGTGATCCGCGGATCGTCGTCCAGCTGAAGAATGCCTTGCCGACGCGCATCTACGTCGGGGGTGAGGTCGTCTCGCCGGGCGAATACATCAACGTCGGCCCGCCCCTCACTTTCGCACAGGCGATTGCGCGCGCCGGGGGCCTGAAGAATTCCGCGAACCAGGAGCGGATCATCATCGTGCGCCGGGAACCCGGCGGCAGGGCCACCCCCTACGGCGTCAATTTCGTGGATGCGGCGGGCGGCGTCGAAGGCGCCGACGTGGTTCTGGCTCCCTATGACCACGTATTCGTGCCGCGCACGGGCGTTGCGAACGTCTACCTGGCCTATCAGCAGTACTTCCAACAATTCCTGCCGAGCAGTCTCGGTATCGCGATCTCACCATAGCCGCGCGCCAGCTCCGGATCAGGGTGTAAGCCGATGATGATTCAGCCATCCGTACGCGGCATTCTGAACAGCGCCTTCCGTCGGCGGCGGCTGTTCATCGGTGTCTTCCTGCTGTCGCTGATCGCGACGGCCGTCGGCTGCCTGCTGCTGACGACAAACTACCGAAGCGATGCGCTGCTGCTGGTGAAATTCAACGGCCGTACCGCCGGATCCGATGCGCTCGCGACCTCGGCGATCTCCGCCCAGGCGACGGAGCGCAGGGAAGTGATGAATTCGCAGGCGCAGATCATGAAGAGCCGCGACCTCCTGCTCTCGCTGGTCCGCGAAGTGGGTATTGAGCGGCTTTACCCGGAACTGGCGGCGGATGCGCCGGCCGGCGGGGACGTCTCCGACAAGGCGGTCGATCGGCTGGCCAAGGATCTGAGGGCCGAGCCATCGAAGGACGCGAACGTGCTCGCGGTGTCCCTCCTGAACGCCGATCCGCTTGTGGCGGCATCGGCGCTGCGCACGCTGGTGGAGCAATTCCGAGTTCGTCAGACCGAGGTGTTCCTCGATCCGCAATCGAATTTCCTGCAGGAGCAGCTGGAGCGGGCCAAGGCCCAGCTTGCCGCGTCGCAAGCAGCGGTCGAGAGTTTCAAGAGCGATGCCGGCATCTCCTCGCTCGACGAGGAGCGCACGCTCCTGATCAAGATCCGCGGCGACATCCGCTCCAGCCTGGCGCAGCAGCAGGCACGCCGGGACGAGGCGGAAAGCAGGTTCCGCGCCCTGGAGGCTTCGATCCGGCGCGTGCCCGAGACCATCCACCTTTCCGACGAAAACGACCGCTTCAAATCCGTCGACGATGCGCGCGCCCGCCTGACGGAACTCAAGGCGAGGCAGACGGAACTCGGCAACAACTACCGCGAGGACAGCGTCGCCATGCGTACGCTGCAATCTCAGATCAGGTTTGCCGAGGAGGACCTGAAGGCGCGCTCCGGCGAGTCCCTCGCCCGCGTGCGGACCGGGCCCAATCCGGTGTTCCAGGAGATCCAGGCCGATCTGCTGCGCGCCCGGGCCGAGGCGGCGGCGGCCCAGGCGGCGGTGCCGCCCCTGGAAGCGGAACTGGCGCAGGTCGAGAAGCGGCTCTCGGGTCTGTCGGGTCAGGGGGGGCGGCTGCAGGAACTCAATCTGCAGCGGCAGATGGACGAGGAACAGTTCAAGAGCCTGATGCAGCGGAGCGACGAGGCCCGCGCCGCCGCGCAACTCCAGCGTCAGAACGTCACTTCCGTCGTGGTCATCCAGCAGCCCACGGTGCCGAGCGAGCCGGCCCGGCCGAGGCTTCTCTATATCGCGGCCCTGGGCGTGCTGGGCGGACTCGGCCTCGCGGCGTTGGTCGCCCTGGCGCGGGAGTTGGCCGATCAGACCTTCAGCCTGCCCGAACAGATTCCGGGGGCGCTGGATGTTCCGGTGCTGGCGAGCTTCGGCACGCTTCGCCGGCCGGGGAGAAGCGCCTCGTGACCCGAATCTACGCGGCGCTCCAGCGCCACCAGGAAGAGATCGGCGCCACCATCCTCGAGCCCCGGCCGGCCTTCGCGCCGACGGTCCTGCCGCGGCGCACCCTGGGCGCCTTGTACCATTCGATCCAGGCGCGGCTGCCGGAAGGCGCGGTTCCGATCCTGCTGCTGGCTTCCGCCAGCAAGGGCGAGGGCACCAGCACGATCGCGGCCGACCTCGCGGTCGTCACAGCCGAGGACATGGGCAAGCGCGTGCTGCTGGTGCGGGTGGTGCGGGCGACGGCCCGCCGGCTTCCCGGCCTGAACGGCGGCCTCGAATCGGCGATCGAAGGCGCGGCGCGGCTGGAGGAAGTGGTCGCCCGCGGCCCCGGCCCCGGGCTGCAGCACACGACGCTGACCCTGGACGAGCAGGGCAGCCGGCAGGCGCTGAACGGCACGGCGATCAAGGCGGTGCTGAACGCGGCGCTCAACGCGGCCGACATGGTGCTGATCGATGCGCCGCCGGTCCTGACCGACGCCGCCGCCGTCGCGCTGGCGCGGCATTGCGGTGGCGCCATCCTGGTGGTGGAAGCCGAGAAGACCCGCGCGCCCCTGGTTCAGGAAGCCCGCGCCATGATCGAGGAACAGGGCTGCCCGGTGATCGGCGCGGTGATGAACAAGCGGCGGATGCACATCCCGAACATGATCTACAAGCTGCTGTGATGCGCTGGCTCGGCGCAGTTCTCCTCCTTCTCCTTCTTCCCGCCGGGCCCGCGGCGGCGGCGCCCTATTGCGTCGCTTCCCAGGGCGTGCCGGCACAGTGCATCCACCACGATGTCGCCCAGTGCCGCGCCGATGCGCGGCGGATGAAGGGCGTCTGCTCGCTCAATCCCGCCGAGGTGACGCTGGCGGGCGGCGAGAACTTCTGCGTCGTCCGCAACGGTCCCGCGGTGCAGTGCCTCTATCCCGACCGGCGCTCCTGCGAGCGGACGGCCGGCCGCGAAGGCGGCATCTGCGTCGATGCCCGCGGCGGCGCCATCCGCCCGGATCCCGACCGGCCGCAATAGGGCGGGGGCGGCCCGGGGTCAGCCCGAGTTCTTCGCCTTCGCCGCCGAGGCCGGCACGATCGGAATCTCGTGATCGGCGAGCGGCGGCATCCGCTTCTTGCGGGCCAGCGCGGCGGCGATATAGGGCGCCAACTCCGCCTGCTTCCGTGCCTCCCGGGCATCGCGCTTGGAAGCGAATTCGGGCAGCACCTCGGCGGCGAAACGCTTCAGCGAATCACAGATATCGGCATGGGTATTGCGGCCGGCCTGCTGCAGGAAGATGGTCTGGTCGACCCCCGCCGCCTCGAACTCGCGGATGTGGCGGGCGAGTTCCTCCGGCGTGCCGATGCCCGGCGCCGAGTTGAGATCCCGCCCGAGCGTCAGCGTGCCGGTCTTCTTCCTCTCCTGGAATTCGTCCCAGAGGCGCGAGCGGCCGGGGACGGTGTCCTGGGCCACCAGCGCGTTGATCGCATAGCCGAAGAATTCGAATCCCTCCTGGCCGCGGCGGATGGCTTCCGTCCGGTCGGGATGGATCGAGAAGGCCGAAACCATGGCGATATTGGCGTTCACCCGGTGGCCGAGCGGCACGCATTCCTTGGACTTGATCGTGCCGTAGTAGATCTCGGCCCATTTCTTCGCCTCCTCCGGATCGAGGAAAGAAAAGGCGAGCGCGCCCAGGCCCTTGCTGGCCGCGACCTTGATCGTGTCGCGGTTGGTGCAGGCCATCCACATCGGCGGATGCGGCTTCTGCCTGGGCTTGGGCAGCACGTTGCGGCAGGGCATGGAGAAGGACTGCCCCTCGAAGCCGGGATAGGGCTCCATCACCATCATGTTGGCGATCTGCTCGGCCGCCTCGAGCGACATCGCCCGCTTTTCCTTGGCCGGGATGCGGAAGCCGCCGAGTTCGAGCCGCGTCGCCCCCTCGCCGATGCCGAGATCGGCGCGGCCGTTGGAGACGAGGTCGAGGGAGGCCACCGTCTCGGCGGTGCGGGCGGGATGGTTGTAGTTGGCGATCACCTGGCGGATGCCGTGGCCGAGCCTGATCCGCTTGGTGCGGCCGGCGGCGGCGGCGAGAAAGACCTCGGGCGCGGAGCAGTGCGAATATTCCTCGAGGAAGTGATGCTCCACCGCCCAGGCATGGTCGATGCCGAGTTCGTCGGCGAGCTGGATCTGGTCCAGTGCCTCCTGGAACAGGCGATGTTCGGCATCCTCGGTCCAGGGACGCGGCAGCTGCAGCTCGTAGAACACACCGAACTTCATGGGCGATCCTCCTTGCGGCCGCCCGTCTGCGCGGGCGGTCCTTCATGCCGAAGACTACAGGCCCGGGCGGGGAGGGGAAGCGCCCGCCAGCGACAACACCCGCAATTTTCGACACCTCCTGAATCGGACGAATTCATATTTCAAGTCAAGGGTTTACATATTCTACAGCGACATTGACGCGGAACCCGGCTTCCGCCTGAAGCGGAACTGGGCTTCCGCTTTCCGGGGCGCTGGCCTCCCGCGCTCGCCCTTCGGGTCACGTGATCGGCAAGGATAGCAGATCGGCAAGATTTTCTCCAGGAGTAATTTTGTGGCATGAAGAAGGCGGAAGCGCCGTTCCGCACAAAAATCTGTCAGCGCCAGGGTTTCACCGCCGCTCGCCCAGCCTTCACCACGACCACGCTGCCATGGATGCCGGCCGGGGCGGCCTATGCCTTCGGTCCGATCTTAACAGACTGTTGTCGCCGCAAGCGGACAGTGCGAGGCCAGTCGAGTTGCAGTCAGGGTCCGTCATGCCTTCGCATAAACGCCCGAGCGGTTCAGCCGTGCCCCAGGCCGGCGGGTCGCGCTGATGCCGCCTGTTCCCGAAGCGACGGCGCTGGACCAGGTCTTTCTCCTGACCGAGGCCTTCTGCTGCACCGAGGCGCCGACCCTGATCACCACCACGCTCGGCTCCTGCGTCGCCGTCTGCCTGTGGGACTGCGTGCGGCGGTCCGGCGGCATGAACCATTTCGTCCTGCCGAGGACCCCGCCGGAAGCATGCGAGCGCAGCCTGCGCTATGGCGACGTCGCCATCGATGCGCTGGTCCGGGCCATGGCTGAGCTGGGCAGCCGGCACAAGCATCTGCGCGCCAGCGTCTTCGGCGGCGCCAACGTCCTGCCGGCCGGCGGTGAGGGCCTTCGGATCGGTTCGCTCAACGTCCGGTTCGCCCTCGACCACCTTTCATCGGTCAGGATACCGGTCATGAACCGCGATACGGGCGGAAGCCGGGGCATGTCGGTGCGCTTCCGGACCGATACCGGCGCGGCCGAAGCCCGCCGCCTCGACCGCGCGCGGATCGAGGGCGCCGCGGCCTGAATTCCCGTTCACGAACAATTGAGCCGGGTGTCGCGGAACCAAGTCGACTTCAGTCAATACGAAATGAATTCGAGTATATTTTACACCTCGCCGAAGCGGCGATGACATCTCGTTGAAATTACTGCGATATCGTCTTTGGAATGCAATTTGCTTATTTGATGCCGGGAGGAGTGTTCCGCGTTCGGGAGCATTCCGATGAGCAGATGTTTGGTGTTGGCGGGCTTGGCCGTGGGGCTGTCGGCATTCGCCGCGGTACCGGCACAGGCGACGATCGTGCAGGGCGGATCGCTCTATGCGGCCTCGGCCACGATCGAAATCATGATGGTCTACGAGAACGCCGCGCATGGGCATCGGCTCTCGCTTCTCGCCGGGGGCGAGACGCTGTCGATCGACAATCCGGCCGGCGGCGGCGCCAAGTTCGGCAATTCGACGGCCGCCTTCCGGCAGTCGATCGGCACCGCCACGCCCGGCGCCCTGCTGGCGATCGAACTGACCGACCTCGATACCGGGGTCACGTTCAGCATGGGGCCGAACGGCGGGCCGGACGGGCTTCCACATGCCTGGGTGGCCGACGCGGCGGGGTTCAACGGCTTCAACAGCCTCGGCAACGAGGTCACCCATGAGGACCTGGTCGCCTATTTCAGCGGCGACCCGGTGAGCACCAACGGCGGCACCTTCGACGGACCCCCTGATGCCTATGCCCTGGCCTTCGTGCAGGACCCGACGGCCTGGTTCATCGGCTGGGAGGATCTCTGCGCCGGCGGCGCCATAGCGGCCTGCACCGGCAGCGATTACGACTACAACGACGTGATCTTCGTCGTGCGCGGCGCCTCGATCGCGGTGCCGGAGCCCGAGACGCTGGTGCTGTTCGGAATGGGCCTCATCGGCCTCGGCCTCGTCCGCCGTCACCGGGTCCTGCGGCGCGGCTGACGCCGCCGGACGGCGCCGCCGAATTCCATAAACTTGCCGGCAATCTATACGAAGGCTTCAGCCTATTGCGCGACCCTTTCGCCGGGACAACGGGCGGAAGGGTCGAGCGATGCGACGCGTGACCTGGCTGGGCGCGGCCTGCCTCGCCGGCGCGGCCGGCCTGCCGCTGCTGCTGGCGACGGCCGAACCCGAGCATCCGCCGGTGGCGGCCGAAGCACCGTCCACCGATCCCGGGAAGCCCAGTTCACCGGCCGGTGCCTCGGCGGAAGCCGCAGGCCTGCTGGAGGCGGCGCGCCGGTTCGCCGAACAGGGCGAGATCGAGGGCGCGGCCGATCTTCACCGCCGGGTGGCGGCCCGCTTCCCCGAAGACCGCGCCGCCCTTGCCGTGGCGCTGGCGCATCTGCAGTCCCATCACGCCCGCCGGGGGGAGCGCGCCGAGGCGCAGCACTACTACGCGCGCCGGGTGGCGATCGATCCGGGCGACGCCCGCGCGCATGCGGACTGGGCCCATGCGGTGCTGTTCGCCTTCCAGGATTTCGACGACGCGATCCCTGCGGCCCGCAAGGCGCTGGCGCTGGGCGGCGACGATGCCGTGCGCCGGGACCTCGCCATGGCGCTCTATGCCCGATGGGCCTATCTCCTGATCGCCCGGCGTGACCGGGCCGAGGCTGAGCTGCATCTGGACGAGGCGCGCCGCCTGATGCCGGATAGCGAAGCGGTGATCCGGGCCTCGCGCGGGCGGCCGGTGATGGACTTCGCCGTGCTCGCCCTCACCCGCCCGGACAGCCCGGTGGTCACCGGCCGCCTCGCCACCCAGCCGCCGCGCTGACGCCTCCGCGGTTTCGGCTATCCTGCCCCCGGGGACAGGGAGGACGGCAATGAAGATCACCGGCGTGGAGACGCTCAGGCTCGGGGAGTTTCCGAACCTGATCTGGCTGCGGCTCAGGACCGACGGGGGCCTGGTGGGCCTCGGCGAGACCTTTCTGGGTGCCGCCGCCGTGGAAGCCTATGTGCACGAGACCGTGGCGCCGAAGCTGATCGGCCGCGATCCCTTGCAGATCGAGGCGATCAACCGTGACCTGATCGGCTATCTGGGCTGGCGCGGAGCGGGGGTGGAGACGCGCGGCAATTCCGCCGTCGACATCGCGCTGTGGGACCTCTTCGGCAAGGCGCTCGGCGTGCCGGTCTCGGTGGCGCTCGGCGGGCGAAGCCGGGACGCCATCCGCACCTACAACACCTGTGCCGGCTATCGCTATGTGCGCGACGCCCGCGCGCAGGCGGTCGCCAACTGGGGCACCGGCGGCGGCAACGGTCCCTACGAGGACCTGGACGCCTTCCTGCACGATGCCGGCAGCCTCGCCCGCTCGCTCCTGGAGCAGGGCATCACCGGCATGAAGATCTGGCCTTTCGACATCGCCGCCGAGCGGACCGGCGGCCTCGACATATCCGCCGCCGAGCTGAAGACGGCGCTTCGCCCCTTCGAGAAGATCCGCGACGCGGTGGGCGATGCCATGGACATCATGGTGGAGTTCCATTCGCTGTGGCAGTTGCCCGCCGCCCAGCGCATCGCCCGCGCCCTCGCCCCCTTCGACACCTATTGGCACGAGGACCCGGTGCGGATGGATTCGCTGGAGACGCTGAAGGCCTATGCGGCGCAGTCGCCGGCGATGATCTGCGCCTCGGAGACGCTCGCCTATCCGCATGCCTTCCGCGACTACCTCGCCACCGGCGTCGCCGGGGTCGCGATGCTCGACCTCTCCTGGTGCGGCGGGCTGTCGGAGGCGCGCAAGATCGCCGGCATGGCCGAGGCGCATCACATCCCGGTGGCGCCGCACGACTGCACCGGGCCGGTGGTGTTCATGGCCTCCTGCCATTTCTCGCTGCATGCCCGGAATGCGCTGATCCAGGAATCGGTGCGGGCCTTCTACACCGGCTGGTACACCGAGCTGGTGACGGCATTGCCGATGGTGCGGAGGGGCGAGATCAGCCTGGGCGAGGCGCCGGGCCTCGGGCTGGAGCTGCTGCCGGGGCTGGAGAAGCGCAAGGACGCGGTGCTGCGGGAGACGACGACAAATTAGCGCGGTCGCACGCGGACCAGCAGGCCGTTCCCGGTCCCGAGGACGAGCCCGCCCGTAACAACGGCGATGCGCGTGTTCACGGGGCTGGGCAGCGGCAGGCGGTCGATCTCCACCAAGCCATCCTGCCCGAGGGAAACGATCCGGAGCGTCCTGCGCGACGTATCCGGCAGAACGACGTCCGGCCGGCCGTCACGGTTCCAATCCAGCACGGCATGGAGCGCGAGTTCGCTACTGCCGATCACGTGATTGCTGAAGCCGGAAAGCGCCGCGACTTCCCGCAGCCGCCCCCCTTCCAGGCGCCAGACGCGCAGCGTGCCGCCGATATGCGGCGTTTCCACCGCCAGGATCTCCGGCCGGCCGTCGCCGTCGAGATCGGCAATGCCCACGGGGTTCAGCCAGCGGTTGGGCGTCCCGATCGGTGCCGTCGCCGCCTTTTCGAGCAGAGCATCGCCAGCGATGGCATAGACGACGAGGGTCGCGCCACGATCGAGCGTCGAGCGCACCACGACGATCTCTTCCTCTCCGTCACCGTCCAGGTCGGCGAGGCGAGGTTCCAGGTCTTCGAACACCGCGTTCGGCGGCAGCACGATTTCGACCGGACCGAGGCCGTCGCGGACGTAGCGAAGCGCCTCGGCCTCCAGCCCGTCGCCCAGCACGCCATGCCGGTAGCGGTCCGTCGGCCGGGCGAGCCAGGCCGCGCTGTTGCCTGTATGGCTGAGCGCAATCCGGCTGTGGGGAAGCTGATCGGAATCCCTCTGCTCCATGGGGGGCCGGGCGCTGGCCGGCACGAGGTCGAGGCGAGCGGCGCCCGCCGCGAGACGGTGCCATCTGCCGTCCGCGGCGAGGATGGCGCCGTCCGCCTCGATCCTGGTCACGGAAAGCGGCAGTGTCTGCACGCGCGGATCCGCCATTGCCCCGGCAGCGAGAACGGCGGCCAGGACGAGCGGGAGACAGAGGCGGGCGGCCGTGGCGTTCGGCATCAATTCTGGAAGCCTGCCTCGCTTCCTCAGCGCCGCTCGAAATCGATCCGTTCGTCCACCGGCAGGCCCTGCAGGTGGCGGCGGAGCGCGTCGAGCGCCATTTCGGTGGCGCCGATCCTCACCCAGTCGCGGCCGCCCAGCATGCGCGCGGGGCGGGCGAGGAGGGTGCCGGGAGCGGCGAGGCCGATGCAGATGTTGCCGCCGAATTCCAGCCGATCGGCACCCTGGTCGAGTTCGATCAGGACGGCCAGCGCATGCGTGGCGCCGCTGCGCTTGGCGAGCGCCGCGGCCACGGCCTTGGCGGCATCCGGATCGACCTTTTCGGCGACGACGCCGAGCGTGCGGCAGAGATGCTGCAGGTCGCGCGCCACCAGCCCCTCGCGGAAGACGCGCTCCGCCCCGTCGAGGGGAGCGATGCGGGCGGCGACATTGCCGGCGGTGAACATCTCGGCCACGGCGAGCGAGCCGCCATGGGCGCCGAGCGTCGACAGGATCACGCCCTCGAGCGTGCCGTCGTCCTCGGCGATGACGAAATTGCCGAGCCGGCGGCGCACCTCGGCCTCGACGGCGCCGAGCTTTCGGTCGAGATCGGCGGCATCGAGGCCGCGCGCGGCGAGCTTGGTTTCGAGCTGGGGATAGTGCGCCTGGAAGCCGAGCTTCACCGCGCCGCCGATGGCGAGGGTCTCGATGCCGGAGAGCATCTCGTCGGCGCGCGATTCGCCGATACCGAAGGTGTGGAAGCGCTTCAGGCGGCTGACGCCCTTCAGGCCGCTCTGCGCCAGGAGGCGCGGGATCACCTGCTCGTCCAGCATCCGGCGCATCTCGCGCGGCACGCCCGGCGTGAAGAAGAAGCGTGCCTTGCCGATGGAGACGGCGAAGCCGCAGGCGGTGCCGATCGGATTGTCGATCATCTCGGCGGTCGAGGGCAGCATCGCCTGCTTCTTGTTGTTCGAGGGCATGACGCGGCTTCGCCGCGTATAGAACTCCTGCATCCGCTCGAGCCATTCCTGGTGCAGGACGAGGTCGACGCCGGCGGCCTCGGCCGCCACTTCCTGGCTGAGGTCGTCGACCGTGGGCCCGAGCCCGCCGTTCACGATCACCGCGTCGGCGCGGGCGGAAGCTTCGCGAAAAGCCGCCAGCAGGGCCTCGCGGTCGTCGCCCACGGTGACGCCGCGCCCGACGGCGAAGCCGAGGTCGGCGAGGCGGCGGGCGATGTGGCTGTAATTGGTGTTGACGGTCTTGCCGGTCAGGATCTCGTCGCCGGTGCACAGTATCTCGATCAGCATGTCGTCCCCATTCCACGGCGGCCGGCGACATCGGGCTTGACCGGCGGCGGCGCGATCACGGAGGATAGATGGCGCAGGGGCAACCTGCCACGGCCACAAGTTGTGGCCACAGGATAAAGGACGACGGCAGCCGGCCTCGCTGATCCGTCGAGTGCGTAGAGCGTAAACGCTGCCGCATCTCGGGGAGGATCACTCATGCCGCGCATCCGCGCCTGCATTCCGCTTTCGCTCATCGCCGGTCTGCTCTCAGTTCTTCTGCTGCCCGCCGGGGCCGCCCGTGCCCAGGGGAAGGATCTGACCATGGGCAACGTGAATCCGCCGACGCACGGCACGTCCCAGGCATCGCAGCAGTTCATCGACAAGCTGGCGGAGCTTTCCGGCGGCAAGCTGAAGGTGACGCATCATCACTCCGGCGCGCTGGGCGGCGAACGCGAGGTGGCCCAGCAGATCCAGCTGGGCGCCGTCGATTTCGGCCCGATCACCACGGCGCCGCTCTCGACCCTGGTGCCGGAAGTGTCGGTGTTCCAGCTGCCCTACATCTTCCGCGACTACGAGCACGTGTTCAAAGCCCTCGACGGTTCGGACACGATCACCAAGTACTACGAGGGCGTGCTGGACAAGAAGGGGCTGAAGCTGGTCGGCTTCATCGCCGCCGGCTATCGCGGCATCTACGGCCATCACGCGATCAACGGCATCGCCGACGTGAAGGGCAAGAAGGTGCGGGTGCAGGAGGACAAGATCCTGGTCGCCACCTTCAAGGCGCTCGGCATGATCTCGACGCCCATCGCCTTCCCGGAAGTGGCGACGGCGCTGCAGACGAAGGTGATCGAATTCGCCGAGGGCGGGGTCAACACCTTCTATCACAACAAGTTCTACGACATCGTGAAGTACGTGGCCGATGTGCGGCACACCCATCAGGCGGTGGCGCTGATCATGGCGAAGGCCTCCTGGGCGAAGCAGGACGCCGCCGGCCAGAAGGCGATCATGGACGCCTGGGCGCATGCGCGCGCCTTCAACAGGAAGTTCATCCTGGACGAGGACAAGTCGATCCAGGACCAGGTGAAGGCCAAGGGCGTCACCATCACCAAGCCCGATGCCGGCCCGTTCCGCGATGCGACGATGAGCGTCTACGAGGAGTTCTATGCCACCGCGCCCGGCAAGGACGCCAGGAAGATGGTCGACTTCATCCTGGCCGTGAAATAGCGGCATGGAAGAAAAGGGCGGCGAGGAGGCGCGGCGCGGCGGATTCGCCCTTGCCTATGACGGCCTCGGCCATCTGGGCGGGCTGATCCTGGCGGTGATGGCCGGCGCCGTCTTCCTGCAGGTGATCGCGCGGTATCTCGGCTGGACCGGGATCGACGGGCTGGAGGAGGTGCCGCGCTATCTCTTCGTCTGGCTGATCATGATCGGCGCCGCCTCGGCGATGCAGCGGGGCGAGCACACCGTGCTCGACTATTTCATCAACCTCATGGGCCCGCGCCTGCGGGCGGCCACGGTCATCCTGACCACGCTCGCCGGCATCGGGCTCTTCGTCTGGCTGATCCGCCTCTCCTTCATCCTGGTCCCGAACGCCCAGATGCAGACCTCGGCCGGGCTCGACCTGCCGCTCGGCTACGTCTTCGCGGCCATTCCGGTCGGCGCGGTGCTGATCATCCTGCCCATGCTGGGCACGTTGCGCCGCGCGCTGGGGGACCTGTGGCCGAAACGCTCCTGATCGTCTTCGTCGTCTTCATCCTGCTCGGCACGCCGATCAGCATCGCGCTCGGCATCGGCGCGCTCGCCGCTTCCTTCCTCTTCCCGGCGCTGAACCCCATCATCATCCCGACCCGCTTCGTCGGGCTGATCTCGGATTCCTACCTGCTGCTCTCGGCGCCGCTCTTCATCCTGGCCGGCAACATCGCCGCGCGCGGCGGCGTGGCGCGCATCATCATCGACCTCGCCACCGCCGTGGTCGGCCGCTTCCGGGGCGGCCTCGCCTATGTGAACGTGGCCGACAGCATGGTCTTCGGCGGCATCTCGGGTTCGGCCGTCGCCGACGTCTCGGCGCTCGGCACCTTCCTGATCCCGCAGATGGAGAGGAAGGGCTACGACCGCGACTTCGCCACCGCGCTCACCGTATCGACCGCCGTGGTGGCGCCGATCATCCCGCCCTCGATCATCGCCGTCATCTACGCCTGGATGGCCGACCAGTCGGTGGCGGCGATGTTCGCCGCCGGCATCATCCCGGGCCTGCTGATCGGCCTCGGCATGGCGGTGCCGGTCTTCTTCATCGCCCGGGCGCGGAACTATCCGCGCGAGGAACCGCCGACCCTGCCGCAGTTCCTGCGCGTGCTGTGGCGGGCGCTGCCGGCGCTGATGATCCCGGTGATCATCATGGGCGGCATCATTTTCGGCCTGTTCACGCCCACCGAGGCCGCCGCCGTCGCCGTCGTCTATGCGCTGGTGGTGCCGCCGATCTTCTACCGCGAGCCGTCCTGGCGCGAGCTGCCGCGGATCTTCGCCGATTCGGCGCGGCTGTCGGGTGTCATCGGGCTCATCATCGGCTTCGTCGGCGCCTTCGGCTGGGTTCTCACCTATTCGAAATTCCCCTTCGCGGTGGCCGAGGCGATCGGCGCCATCGCCCCGCACTGGACGCTGTTCATCCTCATGGTGATCGCGCTCTACGTGATGCTGGGGACCTTCCTCACGCCTTCCGAGATCATCCTGGTGACGGTGCCGGTGCTGCTGCCGGTGGCGCAGGCGGCCGGCGTCGACCCGATCCATTTCGGCCTCGTCTGCGTCATCGCCTCGGCGGTCGGGCACATCACGCCGCCGGTGGGGCTCTGCCTGTTCGTCGGCATGGCGATCAGCGGCCTGCCGATGGACAAGCTGGTGAAGCCGCTCCTGCCGTTCCTGGCCTCGATCATCGTCACCCTCGTGCTGGTGGCGATGATCCCCGAGGTGACGCTCTTCCTGCCGAGGCTGCTCGGCTTCGCGCAGTGAGGAAAAGCCGGGCCGTGAAGAAGATTTGGTAAGGATTGCGCGCAAGGCTTCGGTGGTTTTCCACCGGGGGACGTGATGCGCGTTCGATCTCTTCTGCTTGCCGGACTCGGCCTCGCCTTCGCGTGCAATGCCGAGGCCCAGACCCAGACCACCTGGTCCGATGTCCGCTGCGAGCAGGCCGAACTCTCCTTCGTGCCCGGCTTCCGCTGCCGGCAATCCTCGGTCTATCGCTACGGCGACAGTTCGGTTACCGGCCACAGCGCGGCCGTGGTGGGCGAGGTGAACGGCTTTCTCGTCAACATCATGATGTTGCAGAAGCAGGGCAATTTCAGCCTGTACAGCAAGACCGAGTCGGAAGCGCTGGTGCGCAAATACATCGCCGGCCCGCAGCCGCCGGTCTCCCATGTCAGCGCCTATCGCGAGGCCGGCAACGGCGGCTATCTCACCTTCGCGAAGGACAACAAGGCCTGCGTGGGCTTCGACGCGCCGGTCGGCAAGTTTCACGACCCGCAGACCGGCCGCACCGGCGTGTCCTTCATCATCCGCGGCTATTTCTGCGCCGACCGTGCCTTCGCCAACCCGCAGCAGGAAGCGGTGAACGTGCTGGCCTCGCTCCGGATCGGCGGCGCCCGGCAGAACAAGAACGCCTTCGGCGAGCCGGTGCGCCCGCATCCGCGCTTTCCGCCGGCGCAGAACGCCGCGGCGCCGAAGCATGCGACGCCCGCCGCGGCGGATGGCGCCAGCAGGACCGAGGCCGATCTCGCCGCCGCGAAGTCGCTCTACGAGAAGAACCTCATCACCAGGGAGGAATACGACGCCAGGCGCAAGGCGATCCTGAGCCGGCTGTAGTGCTCAGCCGCGCGGGGCGAGGAAAGCCTCCATCCGCATCAGTTCCTCGTCGAGGGCGCGGCGGAAGTCGCTTCCCCGGGGTTGCCGCCCGACGAAGCCCGTCTCCGCCGTCAGGCGTCCGCCGGCCTGCCCGATATTGGCCCAGCCGATCACCGCGTCGCCCCAGAGGAGCGGCAGCGCGTAATAGCCGAAGCGCCGCTTCGCCGGCGGCGTATAGGCCTCCAGGCGGTAGTCCCAGCCCCAGAGATGCTCGAACCGCCGGCGCTCCCAGACGATGGGATCGAAGGGTGCCAGCAGGCGCACGCGCGGCGCGTCGTCCACGGGCTTCGCCTTCATCCCGGCCGGCCAGAGATAGGTCTCGCCGTCGATCGTGGCGCTTTCCACTTCGCCCGCCTTCAGCATCGTCGCCAGCACGGCGCGGAAGGGACCGAGGCCGGGCGCGCCGCGCCGCAGGAGCCCGAAGGTGCGCCCGAGCCCCACTTCGGAGGCCGGCGCCATGAGCGCCAGCACCAGCGCGACCAGACGGCGCGCGCGTTCCGCCGGCTCCAGCGGATCAGGCCGGGGATGGGCCAGGGCATAGACGCGGATGCCCTGCCGGCGGCTGGCCACGCGCAGCAGGCCGTGATGCTGCAGCAGGTGCAGCGCCCGGGTGGTGGCCTTCGACATCTGGCCCCAGCCGTTGGTTGTGCGCTCGCGCCCGAAGGTCGCTTCCAGGTCGGCGGGATGGGCGATCCGCCGCTCGGCGACGAAGGCGAGCACCTCGGCCGCCAGCCCCTCCGGCGCATGCCGCCCGCCGGGTGCCGCGGGATCATGGCGGGGGTGCAGCAGATGCGCCGTCTCGCGCGGCAGGAAGCCGTAGGCGTAGAGATAGTCCTCCTCCAGCGCCAGCCGGGCGAAGGCGCGCTCGAGGTCGCCCGCCCGGTAGTCCTTCACCCGCAGGCGCAGGATCAGATCCTGGGCCCGGGCGGGGGCGCGGATGGGGTCGGCCTGGACGAAGCCGAGGGCGGCGACGGCGCGGCCGAGGCCGGCCGGCGGCCTCAGCGTGGCGGCGATCGCGCGGGCGCGGAGGTGGTCGAGCGCAGGGATGGTCGGCATGTGCCGGCGGGACTCGGGCGGGGTCATGCGATACCCTAGCGCGAGACCGGTATGCTGCCGATGGCGCCGGCGGTGCGCGCGAAGGTTTCAGGATATTCAGCGATGAGCGAAGCGGAGGAAACAGCCGAGCCGGTCGAGGACCTGCTGTCCACGCCGGATCTCGCCGACGCGCTCCAGAGCGAGCAGTTCAGGCGCTTCCTCGACCAGGTGCCGATCGCCATCGGCGTGTCGGAACTGCGCGCGCGAGAGCGCATCGTCTACGCCAATCCGGAATTCGGGCGGCTGTCGGGCCTCGCCGCCGAGGCGATCGAGGGCCAGGGCTGGAATGTCATTCCCGGTGAGTCCGAAGGGACGGATGCGCGCCTCCTGGGCGTCGCGGTGACCGAACGCACCGACCATGTCGGGACCTTCAGCATCGCCCGAGAGGACGGGACGGCGGTGGTCGACGCCTATTCGAACGTCATCGAGAACGACGACGGGACGCCGGTGTTCCGGCTGGTGGCCCTGGTGAAGGCGAGCCCGCAGGACCTGGTGGCGCGCGAGGCGCTGGCCAGCCGGCTGCGCGAGAAGGACACGTTGCTTCGCGAGTTGCAGCACCGGGTGAAGAACAACCTGCAGATGATCACCGCGCTGATCCGGCTGGAAGCGCGCAACGCCCCGGAAGCCACCGCGCGCGCCTCCTTCAGCCGCCTGTCGGGCCGCATCGAATCGCTGCAGCTGCTCTACCAGTCGCTGTCGGAAGGCGACGGGAGCGAGGAGATCGACCTCGGCGTCTATCTCAGCCAGATCGCCGCGGCGGTGATGCGCACGCATGCCGTCGAGGGCGTGCGCCTCGACCTCAAGGTCGATTCCTATCCGGTCTCGCTGAACGTCGCGATGCCGACGGGCCTGGTGGTGAACGAACTCCTGACCAACGCCCTGAAGCATGCCTTCAAGGGCCGCGACGGGGGCACCATCACCCTGCAGAGCCTCGCCGACGACAAGGGCTGCCGCGTCGTCATCGCCGATGACGGAGTCGGCCTGCCGGAAGGCGCCAGCTGGCCGCAGCGGGGCAAGCTCGGCGCGCTCATCGCGCAGAGCCTGCGCGACAACGCCAAGGCACGGCTCGAGGTGACATCGAGCCCCGGGGCCGGCATGCGGGTCAACATCCTCTTCACCCGCGCCGCCTCGGCGCCGGAAGCGACGGCGGCCTGAGCGCGATGTTCGACCTCACCCTCAGTTTCGACAACGGGCCGGATCCATCCGTCACGCCCGGCGTGCTGGACGAACTCGCCCGGCGGGAGATCAGGACGACGTTCTTCGTCATCGGCGAGAAGCTCGCCCTTCCCGGCGGCCGCGCCCTCTCCGAGCGGGCGAAGGCGGAGGGCCATGCGATCGGCAACCACACCTGGACGCATTCCATCCCGCTCGGCCGGCGCAGCGAGCCGGATGTCGCGGAAGCCGAGATCGGCCGCACCCAGGCGCTGATCGGCGATCTCGCGCATCCCGACCGCTATTTCCGCCCCTTCGGCGGGGGCGGTGTGCTCGGCCCGCATCTGATGAACGAGCCGGTGCTGCGCTTCCTGCGGGCGGGCGGCTACACCTGCGTGCTGTGGAATTCGATCCCGCGCGACTTCGCCGATCCGGAAGGATGGGTGGAGACGGCGCTCGGGCAATGCGGGAGCCGGCCCTGGACGCTGATGGTCCTGCACGACCTGCCGAACGGGGCGATGGCGCATCTGCCGCGCTTCCTGGACACGGTGGCAGAGCGGGGCGGACGCATCCGCCAGGATTTTCCACCCGATTGCCTGCCGATCCGGCGCGGCGCCGTCACCGGCGATGTCGAGGCGCTGCTGACGCGCTAGCCTCCGCGGACATCCAGAATCGCCCGGGCGAAGGCCTCGGGGGCTTCCTGCGGCAGGTTGTGCCCGGCCCCGGGAATGACGCGATGCGCGTGCCCGCCGGAGAAGCGCCGCGCGTGATGGGCGCTGCCGCCGGCCGGCGACACGCCGTCGTCGCCGCCATCGAGCGTGATCGCGGGCACCGTGATCGGGGGGAGGGCGGCGAGCCGCGCCTCGATCCTCTCCAGCGCCGGATCGCCGTCGGCGAGGCCGAAGCGGTGGCGGTAGGACTGGATCACCACATCGACGAAATCGGGATTGTCGAAAGCGGCGGCGGTCCGCTCGAAGGTGGCGTCGTCGAAAGCCCAGCTCGGCGACCACAGTTTCCACAGCAGCCGGCAGAAGCCACGGCGGTTCCGCGTCAGGCCGGCGCGGCCGCGTTCGCCGTGGAAATAATACTGGTACCAGAAGCGCAATTCGCTCTCGGGCGACTGGGGTTCGCCGGAGCGCGCGATGTCCTGGATGTTGTAGCCGTTGACCGAGACGAGTGCGCTGGCGCGCTCCGGCCACAAGGCGGAGACGATGCAGGCGGCCCGCCCGCCCCAGTCGTAGCCGGCGAGCACGGCGCTCTCGATGCCGAGGGCGTCCATCAGATCGAGCAGGTCCCGGCCCAGCGCCGCCTGCTGGCCCGAGCGGGGTGTCGCGGGGGAGAGGAAGCGCGTCGGTCCATAGCCGCGCAGATAGGGGACGATCACCCGCGCGCCGACGGCGGCGAGGCGCGGGGCCACGGCGTCATAGGCATGGATGTCGTAGGGAAAGCCGTGCAGCAGGATCACCGGCCAGCCGGCGGGATCGCCGCTGTCCTGATAGGCCACGTCAAGAACGCCGGCGGCGATGCGCCTCAGCATGGCCGGTCCGGCATCCGGCCGACCTCGGCGACCGGCTCGAGATCGCCGGGGCCGCACCAGTGGACGTCGCGGGGATCGAGTTCGGTTCGCGACGGCGTCCGCGCTTCGCTCCCCGGGGCCCGGTCCAGCAGGAAATAGATGACGATGACGACGCGGTCGCGGCCGCTTCTAGCCGGCAGGCTGATGCGGCCGACGGGCATCTGCTCGCGCCCCTTGAACAGAAGCGTGCCGGTGAACCAGAACGGCATGCCGGTATCCAGCGTCCTGCGGATGAGGGCCATGCGCTGTGTCTGCTCCTGCGACGCGGCGCATTGCAGCACCGGCTGGCCCTTCACGTTGCCGGGGAACAGATGCAGGAGCTCGTCGCCGATCAGGCCGTAGACGACCTCGCCATCGGGCTGCTCGCGCTGGAGCAGTATCCAGGGCATCGTCTGCCGCGGCAGACGATGGGGCGCGAAATCGGAGAGCCGTGGCAGGTCGTCCTCATGCCGCGCGGCGCGCCAGGCGAAGAAAGCCTGTCTCGCCGCTTCGGGCAGCACCTCGGCGAAGCCTGGGGGGCTCATGGGGGGCCGCCTGCCGTTGCCGTCGGACCGGCCCGCTGATACCTCACAACTCATGCGCTCGGAACCATCTCGACTTTGTGGTTGGGCAGCGCCGTGGGTATGCATAGCATCGCTTCCGGCGTCGTCGCCACAGGGACAACACTAACAAGCGCGCGCCGCGGCCCATAGGGGGCTTTTGCCCGGGGCCGTGCATGGCGCACGTCGCTGTCGTATTTCGGTCACGGAGGAGAGCCCAGCATGAAAGCCGTCGGCTTCACCAAGAGCCTGCCGATCAGCGAGCCGGAAGCGCTCGCCGACCTCGATCTGCCGAAGCCCGCGCCGGGGCCGCGCGACCTTCTGGTCAAGGTGAGCGCCGTCTCGGTCAATCCGGTCGATGTGAAGCGCCGGGCCGGCGGCGATCCGCCCGCGGGCCAGCCCAAGGTGCTGGGCTTCGACGCCGCCGGCGTGGTCGAAAGCACCGGTTCGGCCGCCGGCCTGTTCAAGCCGGGCGACGCGGTATTCTATGCCGGATCGGTGGAGCGGCCGGGAACCAACGCCGAATACCACTTGGTGGACGAACGCATCGTCGGCCGGAAGCCCGCCTCGCTCTCCTTCGCGGAGGCGGCCGCGCTCCCGCTCACCTCGATCACGGCCTGGGAGTTGCTGTTCGACCGCTTTCGCGTGGCACCTGGCAAGCGTGCCGATGCCGGCGCCATCCTGGTGATCGGCGGCGCCGGCGGCGTGGGATCGATCCTGATCCAGCTGGCGCGCCGCCTCACCGGTCTCACCGTCGTCGCCACCGCCTCGCGCCCGGAGACGGTGAAATGGTGCCTCGACCTCGGCGCCCATCACGTGATCGACCACACCAAGACGCTGGCGGAGGAACTGCGGCGGATCGGCATCCCGCAGGTGGACTATGTCGCCGCGCTGACCAATACCGAGCAGCACCTGCCGGCGATCGTCGAGGTGTTGAAGCCGCAAGGCGCGCTCGGGATGATCGAGAGCAGCAAGCCGCTCGACCTGCGCCCGCTGATGCGCAAGAGCGCGTCTATCCACTGGGAGTTCATGTTCACCCGGGCGGTGTTCGAGACGCCCGACATGATCGCCCAGCACAACCTTTTGAACGAGGTTTCCGCGCTGGTCGATGCCGGGGTGCTGCGCACGACGATGACGGAAGTGGTGGGCCGGATCGATGCCGCGGGCCTGAAACGCGCGCATGCGCTCATCGAAGGCGGCCGAACCCGGGGCAAGCTGGTGCTGGAAGGCTTCTGAGGCGGCCCGCCCGCGGGCCGGTCCGCGGAAGCCTCCGCGAGTATCAGGCGGCGCGGACCCTGGCGATGAAGCGGTCGACCTCGGTCGAGAGGGTTGCGGCCTGAAGCGAGAGTTCGTCCGCCGCGCCGCGCATCTGCACCGCCGACTGGCCGGTCTCGGTGGCCGCCTCGGTCACGGTGACGATGTTGCGCGACACTTCCATGGTGCCGGTCGATGCCTCCTGCACGTTGCGGCTGATCTCCTGCGTCGCCGAGGTCTGCTCCTCGACGGCACTGGCGATACCGGTGGCGATCTGGTTGATCTCGTCGATCGTCCGCGCGATTTCCTGGATCGCGGTCACGGCCTCCTGCGTCGCGCCCTGCACCGAGCCCACCTGACGCGAGATTTCCTCGGTTGCGCGCGCCGTCTGGTTCGCCAGGGCCTTCACTTCGCTGGCGACGACCGCGAAGCCCTTGCCGGCTTCACCCGCCCGGGCCGCCTCGATCGTGGCGTTCAGCGCGAGCAGGTTGGTCTGGTTGGCGATGTTGGTGATCAGGCCGACCACCTCGTTGATCTTCGATGCCGCCTGGGCGAGTCCGTCGACCGTGCCGCCGGTGGCGCGGGCCCGTTCTGTCGCCTGTCCGGCCACGGCCGCCGACTGCGCGACCTGGCGCGAGATCTCGTTGATCGACGAGGACAGTTCCTCGGCCGCCGAAGCCACCGTCTGCACATTCGCCGAGGCCTGCTCGGAAGCCGCCGCCACCGCCGCCGCCTGACGCGTGGTTTCCTCCGCGGTCGCGGCCATGGAGCCCGAACTAGACTGCACCTGCGTCGCCGCGGCCCCCACCGTCTGCACGACCTGCTTCACCGTGGTCTCGAAGGCGTCGGCCAAGGCGTTCATTTCGGCCTTGCGCTGCGCTTCCGCCTCGGCCCGCAGCCGCTCCTGCTCGACCAACCGGTCGGATTCGGCCTGCTTCATCGCGGCCTCCAGGGCGCGCAGCTTGCGCTCGGTCTCCGCCGCTGCTTCCGCGGCCAGGCGCTCGCGCTCCTGCTGCACCGCCAGTTCCTGCTCGCGCTGGCGGATTTCGGCCGCTTTCGCTTCCGCCTGCAGGCGCTCGGTTTCCATGCCGCCGTCCTTGAACACCTGGACGGCTTTCGCCATCTGGCCGATCTCGTCGGCCTGACCGAGGGCGGGAACGTCCGTCGTCCAGTCGCGGCCGGCGAGGCGGCCCATGGCTTCGGTCATCGCGGCGAGTGGCCTGGATATGGTGCGTACGACCATGACGACGGCGCCGCCCATGATCACAAAGCCGAGTGCCACGAGGCCGATCAGGCCCTGGGTGAGCTTCGTCGCGGTCGCGTGCGCATCCTCGTATTCCCGCAGCGACTGGTCGATCTGGAGGCTGACCAGCCGGCCGATGGCGTCGCTGACGGGATCGATCGCGGGATAGAGCGACTTGTCGGCGAAGGCATCGAGCGCGGCGCGGTCATCGGCGGTGGCCATCGCGATCAGTTTCTGCGTGGCGGCATCCGCCGCCGCCATGGATCCTTTCGCCGCGTCGGCCAGCCGCTGTTCCTCGCCGGTCATATAGGTCGCGGCATAGGCCCCCCAATGCTTCGATATCGCCGACCGGGCGTCCTGGAAGGCCTTGACGGCTTCGGGCGCCGAAAGCGTCTTCGACCGCAGCTTGTGCGTCGTATCGACGATGTTCACGGCATACATGTCGGACACGATCTTCAGGTCGCGCAGCGGCTTCACGCGGTCTTCCACGATCGTGGTGAGAGCACTGTCCGCCTTGCCGGCGATGAAGGCGCCTCCACCAGCCAGAAAGATCATGAGAAGGCCGAGTACGCCGAGCAGGGCGAAAAGCCGCGCCCGGATGGTGAGGTTGACGAGCTTCATGGTCGGCGTTCCCGGAATTGATCTTTTTTGCACTTGATATGCAACATTACCGGCGATTGGTTTACAGTCGGTTGCCGGGACCGAAGCCGATGGGATGCCGCGCGCCATGAGCGGGGTCGCCCGCAGGCTAGCGGCAGACGGAGAAGCCCGTCGCCGCCAGATGAAAGTGGTCGGCATGCGCGGCGTTGTAGTCGGGGCCGAGCACGCCGCGGAAGAAGCGGCAGGACCCGTCGCGCAACGCGCGCAGGAAGCGGGCCTCGCGGTCGTCGCCCTCCCAGTCCTTCAGGACCTCGACCCTCGTCCCGCCGGCCGTGGTGAAGGCGACGAGGTCGAGCGCGTCGGCGGTCGCATGGTCGCTGCGGCGGCTGGTGCCGGCGATGTTCCGGCAGACATGGCTGCCGACATGGGCGATGGAGCGCAGCTCCGCGCCCAGGTGCGTCCGCGCCGCCGGGCGGGCCACATGCCGTTCGAACAGGGCATAGGAGAGCGCCAGCGGGCAGCTGGCCGTGAACGGCGCCGAGACGGCGACGGAACCGCCCCGGATGCGGACGGCGTTCCGCAAGCCGCAGCCGTCCACCATCGCCGTGTCGGGCAGCGGCGTTGCCTTCAGTTCCGAGGTGGCAAGCGCGCTTCGGCAATAGCCGGCATCCCTGCCGGCGCGCATCAGCTTGAAGCGGGTGGCGAAACTCGGCTCGTCGGCCACATGCAGCGCCGTGAAGGGGTTGTAGCGGCGCGGTACGATCTCGGCGTGATAGCGCCAGCCGAGCCAGCCGGCGCCGAGGCAGGCGAGCAGGAGGCCGGCGGCGATGAAGCGGGCGGTTCGCGGGCGGTGCATGGCGAGACACCAACGCATGCGGGGGCGCGGCGTTGCATGCGAGACGGTTGGCCCCCGCCGCCCGCGGCCCTATACAGGGAGGAGGTCGATTGCTGCGGCGGCGGGAGGGCCGAAATTCTGATGTCGCTTTCCATGCCGAAGCCCGACGATGCCGCCATGGCCAATCTGCCGGTCCTGGTCGAACGGTTGCGTGGCGTGCTGCCGGACGAGAACATCATCGTCGAGCCGCGCGGCCTGAAGCCTTATGAATGCGACGCGCTCACCGCCTATCGCCAACCACCGCTCGCCGTGCTGCTGCCGGAGACGGTGGCGCAGGTCGCCAGCATCCTGAAGACCTGTGATTCGCTCGGCATCAAGGTGGTGCCGCGCGGCGGCGGCACCTCGCTGTCGGGCGGGTCGTTCCCGCTGGCCGACGGCATCCTGCTCGCCATGGGCAAATTCAACCGCGTGCTGGAGGTGGATGCCGAGAACCGCTGCGCCCGGGTGCAGCCGGGCGTCACCAACCTCGCCATCACCAAGGCGGTCGAGCATCTCGGCTTCTACTATGCCCCCGATCCCTCCAGCCAGATCGCCTGCTCGATCGGCGGCAATGTGGCGGAGAATTCGGGCGGCGTGCATTGCCTGAAATACGGCCTCACCACCAACAACCTGCTCGGCCTGGAAGTGGTGCTGATCGACGGGTCGGTGGTGCATCTGGGCGGCAAGCATCTGGACACCGCGGGCTACGACCTGATGGGCATCCTGACCGGCTCCGAGGGCCTGCTCGGCGTGGTGACGGAAGTGACCGTGCGCATCCTGCCCAAGCCCGCGACCGCGCGGGCGCTGCTGGTCGGCTTCCCGACGGTGGAGAGTGCGGGCGAGGCGGTGGCGAAGACCATCGCGGCGGGCATCATCCCGGCCGGCATGGAGATGATGGACAAGCCCGCCATTCATGCCGCCGAGGCCTTCTGCCATGCCGGCTACCCCCTCGATGTCGAGGCCCTGCTGATCGTCGAGCTGGACGGCCCGCCGGCGGAGGTGGACGACCTGATCGAGCGTATCGGCACGCTGGTGAAGAGCTGCGGCGCCGAATCGATCCGGGTCAGCACCTCGGAGGCCGAGCGCGCCGCCTTCTGGGCCGGCCGGAAATCGGCCTTCCCGGCGGTCGGCCGCATTTCGCCCGACTATCTCTGCATGGACGGCACCATCCCGCGCCGGAAGCTGGCGGAGGTGCTGGCCGGCATCACCGCCTTCTCGGCCAAGCACGGCCTGCGGGTGGCGAACGTCTTCCATGCCGGCGACGGCAACCTGCACCCGCTCATCCTCTACGACGCGAACAACCCGGGCGAGCTGGAGCGGGCCGAGGCCTTCGGCGCCGACATCCTCAGGCTCTGCGTCGAGGTGGGGGGCGTGCTCACCGGCGAACACGGCGTGGGTATCGAGAAGCGCGACCTGATGGGCACGATGTTCAACGAGACCGATCTCGCGCATCAGGAGCGCCTGAAATGCGCCTTCGATCCGAATCACCGGCTCAATCCGGGCAAGGTCTTTCCGGTGCTGCATCGCTGCGCCGAACTGGGGCGGCTGCATGTGCATCGCGGCCAGCTGCCCTTCCCCGACCTGCCGCGCTTCTGATGGGGGGGATCGCTGAAAACTCCCTCCTTCGACCGAAGGGCGGGGGAGGGGCGGGGTGGGGACGGTGCCGTACTCAGCGCGCCTGCATTTGCGTCACCGCCCCCACCCAACCCTCCCCCACGTTGCGCGCGAGGGAGGGCTAAGTGGGTTCCATCCTCAAGCCCCGCGACGCGCGCGAGGTGCTCGACGCCGTCGCCTGGGCGGTGGCGGAGGAGCATCCGCTCGAAGTGCTGGGGACCGGCAGCAAGAAGGGCATGGGGCGGCCGGTGCAGGCCGAACATGCGCTCGACCTGTCGGGGCTCTCCGGCATCACCGCCTACGAACCGGCCGAGCTCTACATGACCGCTCTTCCCGGCACGCCGATCGCCGAGATCAAGGCGGCGCTTGCGGCCTCGGGCCAGGAACTGCCCTTCGAGCCGATCGACCTCTCCGGCCTCTACGGGACCGGCGAGGGCAGTATCGGCGGCGTCTTCGCCTGCAACCTCTCCGGCCCGCGGCGGATCAAGGCCGGCGCGGCGCGCGATCACCTCCTCGGCTTCAAGGCGGTTTCGGGCCGGGGCGAGGGCTTCAAGTCGGGTGGCACGGTGGTGAAGAACGTCACCGGCTACGATCTCTCCAAGCTCGCCTGCGGCTCCTTCGGGACGCTCGCCTGTTTCACGGAACTCTCCTTCAAGGTGCTGCCGGCGGCGGAGAAGACGCGGACGCTGCTGCTCTACGGCCTCGACGACCGCGCCGCCGTGCAGGCGCTGAACCGGGCCGGCGGCTCGCCGCACGAGGTCTCGGGCCTCGCGCATCTGCCCGCCACGGCCGCGGCGCGGAGCGCGGTGGGTTATGTGCGCGACGCAGGCACGGCCGTCACCGCGATCCGCCTGGAAGGCACGCCCGTCTCCACCACGGCGCGTCTCGTGGCGCTCCGCGCGATGTTCGAGGGCATGCGGCAGGAAGAACTGCACGGGCGCAATTCCGGTACGCTCTGGGCCGAACTCCGCGACGTGGCAGGCCTGATTGCCGCGCCCATCGTCTGGCGGGTTTCCGTCGCTCCCACGGAGGGTCCCCCCCTGCTCGAGGCGCTGCGGCGGGCCGGCGTCGCGGTGACCGGCTGGTTCTACGACTGGTCCGGGGGCCTCGTCTGGCTGGGCCTCGAGGGCGCCGATCCGGCGGCCGCGGCGGTGCGGACCGCGCTGCCGGGGATCGGCGGCCACGCCACGCTGATCCGGGCCGATGCGCCGATCCGCGCCACGCTGCCGGTGTTCCAGCCGGAACCCGCGCCGCTCGCCGCCCTCACCGCCCGCGTGAAGGAAGCCTTCGACCCGAAGCGCATCCTGAACCCCGGCCGCCTCTACGCCGGTCTCTGAGCTTCATGCAGACGCATTTCTCCTTGGCCCAACTCGCCGATCCGGGCATCCAGGTGGCCGACCAGATCCTGCGGGCTTGCGTGCATTGCGGCTTCTGCACCGCCACCTGCCCCACCTTCGTGTTGCTGGGCGACGAGCGCGACAGTCCGCGCGGGCGCATCTACCTGATCAAGGAGATGCTGGAACAGGATCTGGCGCCGACGAAGACGGAAGTCACCCATATCGACCGCTGCCTCTCCTGCCTCTCCTGCATGACCACCTGCCCCTCGGGCGTGCATTACATGCATCTGGTGGATATGGGCCGGGCGCGGATCGAGGAGGCCTATGCGCGCCCGGCGGCGGACCGCTGGCTGCGCCGGCTGCTGCCAGCCGTGCTGACCCGGCCGGGGTTGTTCCGCCTCGCCTTGATCGGTGCCATCCTGGCGCGTCCCTTCGCGCGCCTGCTGCCGAAAAGGTTGCGGACGCTGCTGGAGATGGCGCCGGCCAGCCTTCCGTCGCCCTCCCGCGTGGACAAGCCCCAGACCTTCCCGGCCGAGGGCGCGCGGAAAAAGCGCGTGGCGCTCCTGACCGGCTGCGCCCAGACGGTGCTGGCGCCCGGGATCAACGAGGCGACGGTGCGGCTGCTGACGCGGCTCGGCTGCGAGGTGGTGGTGGCGGAGGGTGCCGGTTGCTGCGGCGCGCTGCCGCATCACCTGGGTCAGGAGGAGCCGGCCCTCGACCTCGCCCGGGCCAATGTCGCCGCCTGGTCGGCCGAGATCGAGATGAACGGCCTTGATGCCATCGTGATCAAAGCCTCGGGCTGCGGCACCACGGTGAAGGATTACGGCTTCATGCTGCGGCTGCACGGCGCCTGGGCCGAGCGGGCCGCCAGGGTATCGGGACTGACGCGCGATATCAGCGAGTTGCTGGCCGAACTGGAGCTGCCGGAGGCGAGGGTGCCGGCCCTGCGCGTCGCCTATCATTCCGCCTGCTCGCTGCAGCATGGCCAGAAGGTGACGGCGGCGCCGAAGCGGCTTCTGGCGGCCGCGGGCTTCACCGTCCTCGACGTGCCGGAGGGACATCTGTGCTGCGGGTCGGCCGGCACCTACAACCTGCTGCAGCCGGAGATCGCCGGACGGTTGAGGGATCGCAAGGTCGCCAATATCGAGAGCACGGCGCCGGAGGTGATCGCCGCCGGCAACATCGGCTGTATCACCCAGATCGCCGGCGGCACCGGCATTCCGGTCGTGCATACGGTCGAACTGCTCGACTGGGCGACAGGAGGGCCGCTGCCGGCGGGCCTCGCGGGATCGCGACTTGGCGAAGCGGCGCCGACGCCCTAGCATCTCATCCATGAGACGGCTTCTCCCGGCCTTCGCCTTCTTCGCCCTGCTGCTGCCCGCGGCCGCTTCCGCCGGCCAGGACGACCCTCGGCTCGACGGCCTTTTCGACAAGCTCTACGAGGCCGAGGCGCCGATCGAGATCAAGACCCTGGAACAGGCGATCTGGACCCTGTGGCTGGAAACGCCCAGCCCGACGGTCGAACTCCTGATGGGTTCCGGCATGGAGGCGATGCAGGCGCGCGAATACGCCAAGGCGCTCTCGTTCTTCAACGTGGTGGTGGAATTCGCTCCCGACTATGCCGAAGGGTGGAACAAGCGGGCGACGCTGCACTTCCTGATGGGCAACAACATCGCGTCCCGGGCCGATATCCAGAAGACGCTGGCGCTCGAACCCCGTCATTTCGGCGCGCTGTCCGGCCTCGCCACCATCCTCGAGGCGGAAAAGGACTACGGCGGGGCGCTGACCGCGATGGAACGCGCGGTTTCCGCCAACCCGCACCTGCCGGGCGCCAGGGATCAGCTCAAGATCCTAACCCGCCGCGCCCGGGGCGAGCCGATCTGACCGGCGTCATCGCCCGGTAACCTCTCTGCGGCTTGATCTGGAGGCGGCCGGCCGCCATGTTGCCGGCAGCGACAGGGGTGTTTCCATGACCGTCCGTGCCTATCGGGAGATCCGGCGCCGCAAGTCGCGCCAGGTCCGCGTCGGCAGTCTCCTGGTCGGCGGCGACGCGCCGATCACCGTGCAGACCATGACCAACACGCTGACCGCCGATGCGGCGGCGACGATCGAGCAGATCCGCCGCTGCGAGGCGGCGGGCGCCGATATCGTGCGCGTCTCCTGCCCGGACGAGGATTCGACCCGTGCGCTGAAGGAGATCGTCAAGGCGTCGAAGGTGCCGATCGTCGCCGACATTCATTTCCACTACAGGCGCGCCATCGAGGCGGCGGAGGCGGGGGCGGCCTGCCTGCGCATCAATCCCGGCAACATCGGAAGCGCCGATCGCGTGCGCGAGGTGGTGAAAGCCGCCAAGGACCACGGCCTCTCCATGCGGATCGGCGTCAATGCCGGCTCGCTCGAGCGGCATCTGCTGGAGAAGTACGGCGAGCCCTGTCCCGAGGCGATGGTTGAAAGCGCCATGGAGCATGCCCGCATCCTGGAAGACAACGACTTCCGGGAGTTCAAGATCTCGGTGAAGGCCTCCGACGTATTCCTGGCCGTCGCCTCCTATCAGGGTCTGGCGGAGGCCTGCGACTATCCGCTCCATATCGGCGTCACCGAGGCGGGTGGCCTGCGCACCGGCACGGTGAAGTCCTCCATCGGCCTCGGCATGCTGCTCTGGTCGGGTATCGGCGACACCATCCGGGTGTCGCTTTCCGCCGAACCCGAGGAAGAGGTGAAGGTGGGCTTCGAGATGCTGAAGGCACTGGGGCTCAGGCACCGTGGCGTCAACGTCATCTCCTGCCCGTCCTGCGCGCGCCAGCAGTTCGACGTCATCCGCACCGTCGAGGCCCTGGAGAAGCGGCTGTCCCATATCACCACGCCGATGACGCTCTCGGTGATCGGCTGCGTGGTGAACGGCCCGGGCGAGGCGCGGGAGACCGATATCGGCTTCACCGGCGGCGGCAACAACACCCACCAGGTCTATGTCGCCGGCGTGCCCCATCACCGGCTGAAGGACCAGTCCGTGGTCGATCATCTGGTCGAGATGGTCGAGGCGAAGGCCGCCGAGATCGAGGCCGCGAAGGCGGCGGAAGCACAGGCAGCAGCCGAATAGGGCCTTTTCCGCCACCGCCCCCATGTCTGTCGCTTGCACGACTCGCGATTCTTCTTCTAGTCTACAGGTAGGGGGTTTCGGGTCCTTGGCCCCCAGATTTTGCGCCCGGCCGGCGCGCCGTAGAGGGGAGAACGAATGAGCCTTCGCCGCATCGAGGCCGATGTCGTCGACGACCCTCTCGACATCGTGGAACACCTGATCACCGAGAACGACTGGCCCTTCGAGCGCCAGGGCGACGACGAACTCGTCTCAGGCGTCGCCGGGCAATGGTCGGAATACCAGTTGTGGTTCTCGCGCCGGATCGAACACGGCGCGCTGCAGTTCTCCTGTGCCTTCGACCTGCGTGTGCCGGAACCCCGGAAACGCGAGCTGAACAGCCTGATCGTGCTGGTGAACGAGCGGCTGTGGCTCGGGCATTTCGACCTCTGGAACGACGAACGCATGCTGGTCTTCCGACATACGCTCCTGCTGCGCGACGGACCGGCGCCCACCGCCCGGCAGATCGAGCAGGTCGTGGAGACCGCGCTCAGCGAATGCGAGCGCTATTATCCCGCCTTCCAGTTCGCCATCTGGGGCGGCAAGGAGGCGCGCGATGCGCTCGATTCGGCAATGATCGAAACCATGGGCGAGGCATGAGCCGGATTCTTCTCGTCGGTTGCGGCAAGATGGGACAGGCCCTGCTCGAGGGCTGGCTCGGCCAGGGCAAGGCGAAGGACATGGTCGTGGTGGTGGAGCCTTTCGCCGCCACTGCCAACATCGTGCGCGCCAAGGGGGTCGGCGTCTTCGCCACCGCCGCCGCGGTGCCGGCCACTTTCAGCCCCGAGATCGTGCTCCTGGCGGTGAAGCCGCAGAGCATGGCCGAGGCCATGCCGCAGATCGCCCGCTACGCCACCCATGGCGCCACTTACCTCTCGATCGCGGCCGGCAAGACCATCGCCGGCTTCGAGGCCGCCTTCGGCAACCGTGCCGCCGTGGTTCGGGCGATGCCGAACACGCCGGCCGCCGTCGGCCGCGGCATCACCGTGCTCTGCGCCAACGCGCATGTCGGCGCGGCGGCCAGAAGCGCCTGCGAAAGCCTGATGACGGCGGTGGGTGAAACCGCCTGGATCGAGGACGAAGCGCTGATGGACCCGGTGACGGCCGTCTCCGGTTCCGGCCCGGCCTATGTCTTCCTGCTGATCGAACATCTCGCGGCGGCGGGCGTCGCCGCCGGCCTGCCGGAGGATCTCGCGCTCCGGCTCGCCCGGGCGACGGTCAGCGGGGCGGGCGAACTGGCCTACCGGGCTTCCGAAAGTGCCGAGCAGCTGCGCAAGAACGTGACCAGCCCCGGCGGCACCACGGCGGCGGCGCTTGAGGTGCTGATGGCGCCCGACGGGCTGGCGCCGCTCATGACCCGCGCCATCGCCGCGGCCAGCCGGCGCAGCCGCGAGCTTGCCGGCTAGCGACCGCGCCCCTACCTTCAGGGCATGGCTCGTACGGCGAAGACTTCCAAGAGTAAGGCATCGGCGCAACCGGACGTCGTCGACGCGGCGCTCGGCCTCTTCGCCGATCGCGGTTTCGGCGCGGTGACCATGGCCGATATCGCGGCCGCGGCGGAGCGCCCGCTGTCCGAGATATTGGTGGCCTATCCCGGCAAGGGGGCCGTCCTCGCGGCCTGGTTCCGGCGCATCGATACGGCCATGATCGAAGGCGGCGAGGCGGCCGCCGAGGAAGAACTGCGGGATCGCCTGTTCGAGGTGGTGATGCGCCGTTTCGATCTCCTGGCCCCGAACAAGGCCTTGGTTTCGGACCTCATGCGCGCCGCGGCGGCCGATCCGCTCGGGCTCGGCCTTGTTCTCGCCGGTTCGCTGCGCCGCACCATCCGCTGGATGCTGGCGGCGGCGGGGAGCGAGGCCGAGGGTCTTCGCGGTCTCCTCGTCCGCAAGGGGCTCGCCGCCGTCTACGCCGATACGCTGCGCGTCTGGCTCAAGGACGAAACCGAAGATGCGGCGCGGACCATGGCACATCTCGACAAGCGCCTCAGGCAGGCCGGCGGTCTGATGGAACGCCTCACTTTCGTGCGACGCCGGAGCGGGTCGTCTGCAACTTAGCTTGACGCCCGCCGGGGGCGGGCGGAAAATGCCGCGCTATCGCTGCAGTGCAATATTCGCCGGGTAGTATACGATCGGCGCAACGCCAATACCTTTGAAGAGGGGCAGAGCCATGGCCAAGACGGATTCGCCGTTCGGCGCTTTCGATCCGACCAAATTCGGGGGATTCGACATGACCAAGTTCACGACCGGCTTCGACCCGACGAAGATGTTCAAGGACATGAAGATGCCCGCCATGCCGGGCCTGGACATGGAAAAGCTGGTGGCGCTGCAGACCAAGAACCTGGAAGCGGTGCAGGAAGCCCAGACGCTGGCGGCCGACGGCATGCAGGCGGTGGCCCGCCGCCATGCCGAGATCATGAAGCAGTCCATGGAACAGATGTCGGGCGCGGTGAAGGAGCTGATGAACGGTCACGCTCCGGAACAGGCCGCCGGCAAGCAGGCCGAAGTGGCGAAGACGATGCTGGAAAGCGCCGTCTCCAACGCCAAGGAACTCTCCGAGATGATGACCAAGGCCCAGCAGGAAGCGATGGAAGTGCTGTCCAAGCGCTTCATGGCCAATATGCAGGAAGTCGGTCAGCTCTTCGGCAAGAAGTAAGCCGGATCAGAAGAAGCGGTCGCGCGCGAGCGCGACCGCCGAACGGACGAAGAGATAGCCGATCAGGGCGCTCGCCCCGGCCAGCATCGCCCCGCCGCCCCAGCCGGCCGCCACCGACGGAAACAATTCTCCATAGCGTAGCGTCGCCACCGTGAAGGCGGCGGTGGGAAAGCTCGTCGCCCACCAGGCGGGGGTGAAGGGCGCCGCCGCGATGCGCCCGGCCAGCGACAGGACCAGCGCCATGAAGAAGACGGCGCCGCCGTAGAGAAGATGCCCGCCTGCGCCGGCGGCGCCCCCCGTCAGCGCGTCGAGGGCGATGAAACCCACGGCCGGTGGTGCGACCAGGATGCAGAAGGTCGGCGCGGCCGGCGCTGGCACCACCGCCTCGAAAACCAGACGCTGCACCACCATCGGCAGCAGGAACATCCAGGCGGTGATCCCGGTGCCGAACAGGATCCACGAAGCGCCGTGCAGGTCGAGCGCGACACCGCCGATCGGTGCCACGATGCAGCCCACGACCGGCACGAACCAGGCCGGGTTGGCCGCCTCGCGCGGAGTCGCGCGGGCGATCCAGCCGCGGACGGCGGCGATGGCCGCGGCGTATTCGCCGATGGCGCCGACGATCCAGAGCGCGCGCGCAGGCCCGGGCGCATGCGGGGCGAGGCCGGCCGCCAGCAGCAGCAGCGAGATGGCGATGGCGGCGAAGAAGTTGCCCGCCAGCGGATGAACGAACTCGGCCGCGATCGCCGGGGGATGGCGCACCACCTTCGCGGCATAGGCTGTGCCGAGGATCACGAAGACGACGCCCGCGAGCAGCAGGATCGCCTCGCCCACCACGGCCGGCGCGCCCAGCACCTGCGACGCCTTGCGCCATGCGAGACCGAGCCCGCAGAGGCCCATGACGGCGCCGAACAGGTTGACCGGCAGGCGGGCCAGGAACGTGGCCCGGCCCGGATTCACCGCGGTGCGATCAGCCAGCGCCATTCGGCGCTCGCGCCGTCCGCCACGGCCAGTTTTTCCTTCAGCCAGGGCAGCATGGCGTGCAGATCCTCGTTCAGGCCGCGGGGCGGGCGAAGAATGAGAAGGCCGCTCGCGGTCAGCTTCTCGCCCTTGGCCGGCGGTGCCACCGCCAGTTCCACCGTCATCAGCGCATCGCTGGTGCCGCGTTTCACCTTGTCGCGGAAGGCGGCCACGGGCTTCTCGTCCTTGATCGGATGCCAGACCATCACGCAGGCGGTGTCCGAGCGCGTACGCGCCGCCGAGACCGCATCGAGCGAGCGGTCGAAATCGGCGTCGCTCTCGAACGGCGGATCGATCAGTACCAGGGGGCGCACGTCCGGCGAGCGGATTTCGGCGGCGATCGCCTTCCAGCCGTCGGCACGGCGCGCCTTGATGCGCTTGTCGGGCTTGGTGAGCTGGCCGAGCGCCTGTGCATCCTCCGGCCGCATTTCGTAGAGCGCGATCTTGTCGGTGGGCCGCAACGTGTCGCGCAGGATCAGCGGCGAGCCGGGATAGTAGCGGATCTCGCCGCCCGGATTGGCCCGCTTCACGATGTCGATATAGGGCTTCAGCACCTCGGGAGCGTGCGGAGCGGCCATGACCCGCCCGATGCCCTCGCGCCATTCGCCCGTCTTCAGGGCATTCGGGGCCTGCAGGTCGTAGAGGCCCGCGCCGGCATGCATGTCGATCGCCAGCACGGGCTTCGCCACGCGCCCGAGCCTGGCCGCGATGCATGTCAGCACCGCGTGCTTCAGCACGTCGGCGAAGTTGCCGGCGTGATATCCATGACGATAGTTCAAGATACGATCAGTCCTCGCCTTCGAGCAGGAGGCGCGCCTGGTCGGCGCAGCCCTGCTCCATCATCCACAGGGCGCGATGACCATCGCTGGGCAGATTGCCGGGAACCAGTTTGATCTGGAACTCCGCAGGCTGGGACCGCCCCTGGACCCGAAGGAGATACCGCCCGCCGTCCTGAACCGCAACATCGTCGGGCCAGGTGGTCAGGCGTTCGCTCGCCTGCCAGCGAAGCGCACCCTGCTCGGATGAACCCACGCGCATCAGGCTGCCGGTGGCCGTGCGCGACGCCGCGCCGCGCCAGATCTGCGCCGGCGCGCCGGCGGCGAGGCACTGCGTTCCCGTCACGCTCGAACTGATGCTGAAGGGCGTGCGCCCGGCACTCGACACCGTAGCGGCCCCGACAGTGCGGGTGGCGCCGAGGGTGCCGGTGTCGGCGGCGCTGGCCGACAGCATCTTCGACAGTTTGTCGGCCAGTTCGTTTCCTCCGGCGGGAGGCTTGGGGGCGCCCTTGTAGGGACCGCGGATCACGAGCGTCTTGCCGTCGGATCCGACCAGGGTCAGCCTTCCACCGGCGGGAACGTCGAGCACCGCTCCGGTGGCCACGACCTGTCCGGGCTTCCACTGCGCCTCGCTTGAACTGACAACCACGAACTGGCCGGCCAGCGCGCCGCCGGCGAACAGCGACAGCGCAAAAGCGAGCGCGAGCAGCGTTATTCGACGCATCATCATCCCCGCAATGGAAAGGGCAGGGCACAAGCCTAGCCCCCGGCAGGGGCTCAGAACAAGCGAAGGCCGTTACGTTCAGGCTTTGAGCCCTTCCCATGTTAGGCTGGTGACGATGACGAAATCGCAGCACGCGGCCGAGGGCCTTCTCATCGCCGGTGGCCTGCGCCAGCCCGTCGACCGCCTGCTGGCGGCCGAAGTGCCGGTCGCATTGGTCTATAACGGGCTTTGCCACGTCGTCATGCTGGCCACACCCGCGGACATCCCCGATCTCGCCCTCGGTTTCTCGCTGAGCGAAGGCATCGTCGCCGGGCCGGAGGATCTGCTCGACCTCGATGTCGTTCACCTGCCCGAAGGCGTCGAGGCGCGGATGACGGTCACCGCGCGCCGGTTTGCCGGCCTGAAGGAGCGCAAGCGTTTCCTCGCGGGTCGCACGGGATGCGGGCTCTGTGGCATTGAGACCCTTGCCGCCGCCAATCGCGTCCTGCCGCGGGTCGCGCCGGCACCGCGCATTGCGGCCGCTGCCATCCGGGCCGCTCTCGCCGCCCTGCCCGATCGCCAGGGGCTGAATGCGGAAACCGGTGCCGTGCATGCCGCCGCCTGGGCCGATGCCGAGGGCCGGCTTCTCTGCGTGCGCGAGGATGTGGGGCGGCACAATGCCCTCGACAAGCTGGTGGGGGCCCTGCTGGCGGCGAAGATCGACCGCGCCGCCGGCTTCGCCCTGGTCACCAGCCGCTGTTCATACGAACTGGTGGAGAAGGCGGCGCAGGCCGGCATCGGCCTTCTGGTCGCGATCTCGGCACCCACCGAACGGGCATTGGCGACCGCGCGCTCCGCGGGTGTCGGTATCGTCGCCCTGGCCCGAGCCGATTCGATGATCGTTTTCACGGGGGCGGAGCGGATCGCCTAGCCTGATTGCAGATCTTCCCTCAATGCCCATACCACCACGGGCATCAGGCGGCCGCGCAGCGGCATGGCCTGAATGCGCTCCAGACCCGTCAGCAGGTCCCCCCGGCCGGATTCGCGCGCCGCGTTCACCAAGGCGTCCGACACGGCGAGCCGGGTCTCGAGGCCGCGCGCCAGTTGCTCCAGCCGGCTCGCCACATTGACGGTATCCCCCGCGACCGAGATCTGCCGATGCCGGCGTCCGCCGAGCCTGGTCGCCACCACGGGGCCGAAATGGATGCCGATCCGCAGCCGCACCGGTTCCCCCTCCATCGGCAGGCCGGTCGCGGCCAGCAGGTCGCGCGCGCAGGCGAGGGCCGCCGCCGCGTCGGTCGGCCTGGATTGCGGCAGGCCGAAGACCAGCATCGCGCCGTCGCCGATGAACTGGGTGACGATGCCGCCCTGCGCCGATGCCGCGGCTTCGATGGTCTCGTGCAGGTGCCGCAGGAAGCGCGCCGTCCCGTCCGGGCCCAAGCGCTCGCTCCGCCCGGTATAGCCGACGACGTCCACGAACAGCACCGCCGCCTGCAGCGGGCGGTCGTCGAACAGCGCGCGGTCGCCGCTGGCCACCGCGTCGGCGATGGCGGGGGCGTGCATCTCGGCGAGATTGGCGCGTTCGCGGGCCAGCACCTGGCTGCGCAGCCGCTGCGCACGCATCCGCGCCGCATAGACGAAGAGCGCTACGATGACGGCGGCGAGCGCGGGCTCGATTCCCGGCAGGGCGAGGTTCCAGTTGTTGAACACGAACTGCACCACCGTCGCCCAGCCGGTGAGCAGAATCCCGAAAGCGGCGATCGAAAGGCCCAGCAGGCGCAGGTTTGCGGCGAGGAAGGCGAGAAGAGCGAGCCCGACGCTGGCGAGGATGCCGATCCCCTCGATCGACCGGTCGCGGATCAGGGCGTCCTGCCGCAGCAGGTTGCCGAAGACGCTGGCCAGGACCTCGACACCGGGGACGTCGCGGCTGAAGGGCGTGATGAAGGTGTCGCCGAAGCCGGTGGCGGTCGATCCGATCAGTACCGTGCGGCCCGCCACCCGATCGCGGTCTATACGCCCCTGCAGCAGATCGAGCAGGCTGTAGGTCGGCACGCTGCCGCGCGGGCCGTAATGATTGATCTCGATCGCGTTGCCCGCCCCGGTCGGCACCTGCCGGGGCCCGAGCCGCACGGCACGCCCGAGATCGAGAACGATGTCGTTGCGCCCGACCAGCAGCCGGTTGGCAGCCAGCACCAGCGGCAGTGCCGGCACCTGCAGGTCGCCAAGGGGAAGGGCGAGGGGCATCCGCCGCAGCATCCCGCCGGCACTGGTCGCCAGGTTGACATGCCCCAACTGGGCGACGGCGCGCAGATCTGCCACGGGCACCAGGAAGTCGAGGGGCGGCGGCGCCTCGCCCGGCACCTGCCGGCCGGTGCGCAGCACGATCGGAAGCGCGGCGGCGCGCAACGTCTCGATCGCCTGCGCACCGGGCGGGCCTCCCTGGAAGACGCCGGCCACCGCCAGCACCGGCCGATCGGCGCGGCGCAACGCGGCCAGCAGCGCCGCATCGCCGGCCGAACCCGGCTCGCCCTCGGCCTCCACCAGCAGAAGGTCGATGCCGATCTGCCCGGCCTCGAAGTCCACCAGCCGGTCGATGGCCTCGGCGATCCGCCGCCGTGGCACGGGGAAGCGTCCGAGGCCGGCAAGCGTCGCGTCGTCGAGTGCTACGATGACGACTTCCGCCGGCGGCGGCCGCGGCCCACGCAAGCCGAATCGCCAGTCGATGCTGGCATCCTCGAGCGCCGCCAGGATGCGCCCATCGGCGGCCGGGCGGGCGAAACTGACCAATCCACCCGCCAGCAGCGCCACCGCGATCCAATAAAGCGGCAGCCTGGCCGCCTCGCGGCCTGGCCGGCGAAGAAGGTCGCGCGGGCTCAGAACGTAACGGCGCGCAACGCGGCGGCCGCGCGCTCGGCGCCCCAGGTTCTCGGCGCCGGCGCACCGGCGCCGGGAGGCACGTCCACACCTTGTCCGGCCGTCAGTTCGGCGATCGGACCGGGTCCGCGGCCCTGGACGCCGACGCGGCCGGTGACGACGAACACCGCGGTGCCGCGCCCGTCGACCTGCATCAGCCATTCGGTGGACCGGACGGAGGCCACGGCGGTGGGGGCGGTGACTTCGAAACTGCCGGGCCGGCGGCTCTGCGGCAGCACGAAGCGGGCGATCCCTTCCAGCAGGCCGAGCAGCGTTCCGGCATTGCCCGCCCCGGCGATGCGGCCGAGGTCGAGATCGGTCGCCGCGCCGAGGGTCACCACGGTGCCGTCGCTGCAGGTGATTTCCGCCTTCGCCGCCGTGCCGGTACGCAGCCGGTCGCGATCACCGAGGCTGCTGCCCGCGACCACCGCCGTCACGACACCGCCGCGCTGCAGGGTCGCCGGCCCGGAAAGCCGCGAGAGCGTGCAGGTGCGGCCGTCCTGGGCGAGTGCCGCCGACCCGCCAAGCAGGATCAGGCCGCAGGACAGGGCGGCGAGGAAAGGTCGGAGGGTGGACATGGCTCTGGACATGGATGGGCTCCTTCCGGCACGCGAGCGGCGTCGGGGACAGACGAAGTCCCGATCCACCAACGCCCGAGGCCGGCCGGAACACCCCCACCCCCGCCGGTCAACCTCGTATGCGCTACTGTACCGCGATCAAAGTGCATGACCGCAACGATCGGCTGCGGCACGGCCGCGCGTCTGTGACCCCTGCTACAGCGCTTCGGCGCGCTCAGAAGCCCATCAGCCGGGCATAGCGGTCGCGGTGGAAGGCGGAACCGCCGAAAGCGGCTTCCGCCACCCGGGCCCGCTTCATGTAGAGACCGGAATCGTGCGCATCGGTCATGCCGATGCCGCCATGCATCTGCACCATCTCGTTGGAGACGAGGTGCAGCACGTCGCCCGCCTTCGCCTTGGCCAGCGAGACGAGGGCGGCGGTGTCGTTGCGCTTCTCGTCGATGGCGGCGAGCGCCGCCTCGACACAGGACCGCGCCAGTTCCAGGTCGGTGAACATCTTCGCCGCGCGATGCTGCAGCGACTGGAAGCTGCCGATCAGCTGGCCGAACTGGGTCCGTGTCTTCAGATACTCGAGGGTGATGTCGAAACCCTGGGACGCCGTGCCCAGCATTTCCGCCGCGAGCCCGGCCCGCGCGCGGTCCAGCGTCGCGTCCAGGATGTCGAAGCCGCCATCGACCGGTCCCAGCACCGCATCGGCGCCGGCCGCGACCTGGTCGAAGGCGAGATCGGCGGCACCGCGGCTGTCGACGGTGCGGAGCGCCGTACGCGTCAGGCCTTTCGCCTTGCCGTCGACCAGGAACAGCGTGATGCCGTTTCTGTCGCCCGGCTTGCCGCTGGTACGGGCCGCGACCACCAGGAGGTCCGCTGCGGCAGCATCCGTGACATAGGCCTTCTTGCCCGACAGCGCATAGCCGTTGCCGACCTTGGTCACGGCAAGCGCAATGCGGTCGGGCGCATGATGCGCATGCTCGTCCACCGCCAGCGTGGCGATCGCCTCGCCACTCGCGATCTTCGGCAGCCAGGCCTGCTTCTGTGCCTCGCTGCCGCCGAGGATGAGGGCCGATGCAGCGGCGAGAGCCGAGGAAACCAGCGGCGAGGCGGTGAGCGTGCGCCCCGTCTCCTCAAGCACCAGGCCCATCGCGGTCATACCGAAGTCGGACCCGCCATGCGCTTCCGGGATCAGGATGCCGGCCCAGCCCATCTCGGCCATTTCCTTCCAGGCGGCGCGGTCGAAGCCTTCCACATTGCCGGCGTCACGCAGCTTGCGCAGTGCCGCGACGGGGGATTTCGCTTCCGTCCACGCCTTGGCGGCGTCGCGCAGCAGGGTCTGTTCTTCGGTGAGGATCGCCACGGTCCGGTCTCTCGTCTACTGGTGGTCGCGCAGGCCGAGCACGCGCTTGGCCACGACGTTCAGGTTGATCTCGGAGGTGCCGCCCTCGATCGAATTGCCTTTCGAGCGCAGCCAGCCGCGCGTCGCCTTGATCTCGGTGTCCGAGAAGCCCTCGCCCTCCCAGCCGAGCGCGCGATTGCCCATCGCCTCGACGATCAGCTCGAAGCGATCCTGGTTCAGTTTGGCGGCGGCGTATTTCATGATCGAGGCGGCGGGGCCGACGCCCTTGCCCGCCCGCGCCTCCTGCTCGACCCGGCGGACGGTGAGCGCGAAGGCCTTGGCCTCCATGTGATGCGCGGCCACCCGCGCGCGGAGGTCTGGATCGGCGATGCGGCCCTCCTCCTCGCCTGCATAGACCTTGGCCACTTCCTGCACTTCCAGCGCCCCACCGCCGCCCAGGCTGCCGAAGCCGCCGGAGGAGATGTTGCTGCGCTCGTACTGCAGGAGTCGTTTCGCGATGTCCCAGCCGCCGTTCAGCTTGCCGACCAGATTGGCCTTGGGCACCTTCACGTCGGTGAAGAAGGTCTCGCAGAAGGGGGACGAGCCCGAGATCAGCTTGATCGGCCGGGCTTCGACGCCGGGCCAGGTCATGTCGAACAGCACGAAGGAAATGCCCTCGTGCTTCTTCGATGTATCGGTGCGGACCAGACAGAAGATCCAGTCGGCCTTGTCGGCGTAGGAGGTCCAGACCTTCTGGCCGTTGATCAGGAAATGGTCGCCCTTGTCCTCGGCCCTGGTGCGCAGCCCCGCGAGGTCGGAACCGGCGCCGGGTTCCGAATAGCCCTGGCACCAGCGGATCTCGCCCTTGACGATCTTCGGCAGGTATTCGGCCTTCTGCTCCTCGCTCGCGTATTCCAGCAGCACCGGCCCCAGCATCCAAAGGCCGAAGGAGAAGAGGGCCGGCCGGGCATCGATCCGCCGCAGTTCCTCGGCCAGCACCTTGGCTTCGGCGCCGGAAAGCCCGCCGCCGCCATACTGCCTGGGCCAGGTCGGCGCCGTCCAGCCGCGGGCCGCCATGCGCTCCAGCCAGACCTTGGAATCGGGGTTCCTGAAAGTCGCCTTGCGGCCGCCCCAGGCGATCTCTTCCTCGGGCATCGGCGTGCGCATCGAAGGCGGGCAGTTCGCCGCCAGCCAGGCACGCGTCTCGGTCCGGAACGTTTCCAGGTCCGACATCGGCTTTCTCCTCCCGAAGCTCTCTCGCGGGGAAAGCGTATGTCAGAAAATCAGGCGGCGTGGAAGGGTGCCCGATATTGCCGGGGCGTGAATGCAGCCCTATATTTTGGTTAGAATTCTGGTTGAAGCGCCGCGATGCCGGGCTGGAAGATCGGATTGGCCGATAGCGTTCTCAAGGATCTTGCCGTCTTTCCCAGCAAAGTGCGGCGATCGATCCTGGACGAAGCCATCGAACGGCTGGGTGCAGATCCGGTGACCGAGACGCGAAACCTCAAAGTGATGCGTCCCAATCCGGTTGCTACCCACGAACTTCGGCTTTCAGGCCGCTATCGCGTGCTGTTCACCGTCGATCAGAAGCGGCGCTCTATCCGCATCGAGGTTGTAGGCGAGAAGCAGGGCAACAGGCTATTCGTCCAAGGTATCGAGTACGCGAGGCACCATGAAAATCATTCCCTTAAGTGAGGCCAAGGCAAACCTCAGCCGATACGGCAAGGCCTGCCGCGATGAGCCGATCGTCGTCACCGTCAATGGTAAGCCCGCCTTCGAACTGGTGGCGATCGAGGAAGATGAGGACCTGATAGGCCAACTGATCGAGCACAACCCCCGCTTCCGCGAGTTGCTGGAAGCGCGCCTGAAGGAACCGACGATCTCCGTCGAAGAGGCCTATCGGCGGCTCGATGCCCTCGACGAGAAGGAATCGGCCACCGTGGTCCGGAAAAAGCCTAGGCGTTCGTAGGCGCTATTCCGCTGCCTGGGCCCGCAGTTCGGGCGAGCGGAAGCGGGCTAGGAGGTTCGCCTCCTTCGCCCGCGCGATCTCCAGGTTCTTCTCCTTCACGTGACCGAAGCCGCGGATGCTCTCTGGCAGCTTGGCGATCTCGACGGCCATCGCGTGATTCTGGCTGTCGAGGCCGGCGATCAGGCTCTTCACCGTCGTCTCGAATTCGCCGATCAGCGCGCGCTCGGTCTTCCTCTCCGCCGTGTAGCCGAAGATGTCGAGCTTAGATCCGCGGAAGCGCTTCATCGCGGCGAGCAGCCTGAAGGCCTTCAGCACCCAGGGACCGTATTCCTGCTTGATCAGCTGCCCCGTCGCCGGGTCGCGGCGCGAGAGGAGCGGCGGCGCCAGGTGGAAGGAGAGCTTGAAATCGCCGTCGAACTGCGCGCGCAGCTTCTTCTCGAACTCGCCGTCGGTATAGAGCCGGGCCACCTCGTACTCGTCCTTGTAGGCCATCAGCTTGTAGAGCGAGCGGGCGACGGCTTCCGCGAGGCCCGTTCGCCCCTTCGCCCTGGCGCGTTCGGCCTTCTCCACCTCGGCGACCAGCGCGCGGTAGCGCTCGGCATAGGCGGCGTCCTGGTAGCCGGTCAGCAGCTCCACCCGCCGGGCGACGATGTCCGGCAGCTTCTCGGCGACGGTCGTCTCCTCGCGGAGCGTCGGCTTCGCCGCGGCGCGGACGGCGTTGATGTCATGCGCGGCGAGGCGGCCCCAGGCGAAGGTGCGGCGGTTGGCGTCGATCGCCACGTTGTTGAGCTCGATCGCCTTGTCGATCGATTCGAAGCTGAGCGGCACCAGGCCCTTCTGCCAGGCGTAGCCCAGCATGAAGAGGTTGGTGGCGATGGAATCGCCCAGGATGGCGGTGGCGAGCTGCGTGCCTTCGACGAAATCGAGCGCGTCCTTGCCCACCGCCTCCTTGAGCACGCGGACCATCGCCTCCTGCTCGAAGTCGATGTCGCCGTCGCGCACGAAGGCTGCCGTCGGCTGCATATAGGCGTTGACCACGCCGCGCGTCACGCCGGGCTCGAAGCGGGAGATGGCGTTGGGCGCCACCGCCACCACCAGATCGCAGCCCAAGAGCAGGTTGGCGCCGCCTGCGGCGATGCGCACGGCGTGCAGGTCCTCGGGCTGCGGCGCGAGGCGGATATGGCTCATCACCGCGCCGTTCTTCTGCGCGAGGCCGGTGAAGTCGAGCACGGTGCAGCCGCGCCCTTCCAGATGCGCCGCCATGCCGATCAAGGCGCCGATGGTGATGACGCCGGTACCGCCGATGCCGGTGACGAGAATCCCGTAGGGCTCGGTCAGCGCGCGCACCTGCGGCATCGGCAGGCTGGCGAAGGGATCGGCCCCCACCACTTCCAGCTTTCTGCGCTCCTTGCGCACGGCCCCGCCATGCACGGAGACGAAGGAGGGGCAGAAGCCCTTCACGCAGGAGAAATCCTTGTTGCAGTTCGACTGGTCGATCTGCCGCTTGCGCCCGAGATCGGTCTCGACCGGCTTCACCGAGACGCAGTTCGATTTCTCCGAACAGTCGCCGCAGCCCTCGCAGACGGCGTCGTTGATGAAGACGCGTCGCGGCGGATCGGGGAACAGGCCGCGCTTGCGGCGCCGGCGCTTCTCGGCGGCACAGGTCTGGTCGTAGATGATGACCGACAGGCCCTCCAGCTCCCGCAGGTCGCGCTGGATCTGGTCCAGGTCGTCGCGGTGGCGGATCTCGGTGCCCGGCGCGAAGTCGGTGCCCACCGGATACTTGTCCGGCTCGTCGGTGACGACGACCACCTTCCTCGCCCCTTCGGAGGCCACCTGGTGCGAGATGGCGGGAACGGTGAGCGGGCCGTCATGCGGTTGCCCGCCGGTCATGGCCACCGCGTCGTTGAACAGGACCTTGTAGGTGATGTTCACCTTCGCGGCCGCGGCGGCGCGGATCGCGAGCAGGCCCGAATGGTGATAGGTGCCGTCCCCCAGGTTCTGGAAGACGTGCTTCTCCTCGGTGAAGGGCGCCTGGCCGATCCAGTTCACGCCCTCGCCGCCCATATGCGTCATGGTCGCGGTCTTGCGGTCGGGCATCCACACGGTCATGCCGTGACAGCCGATGCCGGCCATGGCGCGGCTGCCGTCGGGAACGCGGGTCGAGGTGTTGTGCGGGCAACCGGAGCAGAAGAACGGCTGGCGCACGTGCTTGGGCGGCGGCGCGTTCAACAGCGCTTCCTTGGCGTCCAGCCGCGCCAGCTTCTGATGCAGGTCGGGCAGTTCGCCGGTGAAGCGCATCAGCCGCTCGGCGATCACCTTGGCGATGCCGCCGGGGGTGAGCTCGCCCTCGGAGGGGAGCAGCGGGCGGTCGTTCTCGTCGGTCTTGCCGATGACGAGCGGCCGGCGGTCGGCCGATACGTTGTAGAGGGCGCGGACGATCTGCCCCTCGATGAAGCCCCGCTTCTCCTCGACGACGATCAGCTCCTTCAGGCCTTCGGCGAAGGCGCGGAGCCCCGTCACCTCGAGCGGCCAGGTCATGCCGACCTTGTAGACGCGGATGCCGAGCTCGCGCGCCCGCGCCTCGCCGATGCCGAGGTCTTCCAGCGCCTGGCGGACGTCGAGATAGGCCTTCCCCGTGGTGACGATGCCGATCCGGTCCTGCGGGCCGGAAAAGGCCACGCGGTCCAGGCGATTGGCGCGGGCGAAGGCGGCGACGGCCAGCATCTTCGGCCCGTGCAGGCGGCGCTCCTGGTCCATCGGCGGATCGGGCCAGCGGATGTTGAGCCCGCCCATCGGCATCTCGAAATCGGTCGGGATGATGATCTTGACCCGTTCCGGATCGATATCGACGGAAGCCGCACTCTCCACCGTTTCGGAAATCGCCTTGAACCCGGTCCAGGTGCCCGAATAGCGCGACATGGCGATGCCGAGCAGGCCGAAATCGAGATATTCCTGCACCGTCGCCGGGTTCAGGATCGGCACCATCGCCGCCTCGAAGATCTGCTCGGACTGATGCGGCAGCGTCGAGGACTGGCAGCCGTGGTCGTCGCCTGCCAGCGCGATGACGCCGCCATGCCGCGACGAGCCCGCCGCGTTACCGTGCTTCAGGGGATCGGCCGAGCGGTCGACGCCGGGGCCCTTGCCGTACCAGATGCCGAAGACGCCATCGACCTTGGCGCCGGGGAACAGGTTCACCTGCTGGCTGCCCCAGACCGCGGTCATGCCGAGGTCTTCGTTCACGCCCGGCTGGAAATGGATGTTGTGCTCGGCGAGGTATTTCCGCGCCCGCCACAGCTGGTGATCGTACATGCCGAGCGGAGAGCCGCGATAGCCCGAGATGAAGCCGCCGGTATTGAGCCCGGCCGCCAGATCGCGTTCGCGCTGCAGCATCGGCAGGCGCACCAGCGCCTGGATGCCGGTGACGTAGATCCGCCCCTTTTCCAGCGTGTATTTGTCGTCCAGCGTGACCTGCGCCAGCGCCATTGCCGTTCCTCCTCGACCCACTGGGCGGGAAGAGTAGGGATGTTTCAAAACCCTGACAAACTGTCGCAGCCGGGGTCAGCGCATGGCGGCCATGTGCGGCTTTCCTGTCCGGCGCTTCCTAAGCGGCCATCAGCGCGCTGGCCTGCTCGAGGCTTACCGGCGCTTCGGAGAGGAGCGCATCGGCCATGGCCTCGTCGTCCCGCCCGAGGCCGAGCGGATCGGCGGGCTTCAGCCGGTGCTCCACCACCAGCCGCGACAGCAGCAGGCGGCGGGCATCGCCGCCGGCCGCGCCCAGCGCCGCGCCCTCCGCCGCCAGCAGCGCGGCGGTGGTGACGTTGTAGAGCGCGTTGGAGGCGAGCCGCGCCTGGTCCTCGCGCCCGCTCGCCGCCACCTGGCCGGCGAAGGCGACGGCGCGGCTCACCGTGGTGGAGAGCTCGCCGCGATACTGGCCGGGCAGCCCGGCGGTCTCCTCCAGCCGGGCGGTCAGCGCCTCGCCGAGGTCGCGATGCGCGCCGAGCTTGGCGGTGGCGCGGGTGACGATGTCCAGCGCATTGATGTTGGAGGTCCCCTCCCACAACACGCCCAGATGCGCGTCACGAACGAGCCGCGCATTGACCCAGTCCTCGATATAGCCGTTGCCGCCGCGAGCCTCCATGGCGCCGGTGGCGACCGCGATGTTGTCGCGCGCGGTGCGGAACTTCAAAAGCGGCGTCAGGATGCGCAGCACCTTCCCGGCCCCCGCATCGCCCCGGTCGGCGGCGGCGAGCTGGGATGCCGTATAGAGCGACATGGAGAGCGCCTGTTCCGTCGGCAGCATCAGCTTCAGGAGCTGCCGGCGCATCAGCGGCTTCTCGATCAGCATGCCGCCGAAGGCGCTGCGGTTCCTGGCCACCGCCAGCGCCTCGTTCAGGCAGCGGCGCATCATCCCGGCGGCGCGTACGCCATGCGACAGGCGCGACATGTTCACCTGGAACATCATCTGCTTCAGGCCCTGGTTCGGCTGCGCGCCCACCTCGCCCAGCGGATGGCAGACCGCGCCCTCGAAGATGATTTCGCCCGAGGCCATCGACCGGCTGCCGAGCTTCTTCTTCAGCCGGACGATGCGATAGGCGTTGCGCGAGCCGTCGTCCAGGTGCCGCGGCATGGCGAACAGGCCGAGGCCACCGGAGCCGCCGGGCGCGCCCTCGGGCCGGGCCAGCAGCAGCGCCACATCGGCATCGGCGCAGGAACAGAACCACTTGTCGCCATAGAGCCGCCAGGCGCCATCCTCGAACCGTGCCGTCAGTTCGGAATTGCCGACGTCCGATCCGCCGGCCTTCTCGGTCATGAACTGCGCCGCCTTCCACACCTGCTCCGGATCCTGACTCGTCATGCGCGGCAGGAACTTCTCTTTGAGCCGCGCATCGCCATAGCGCTCGATCATCATGGCCGAGGTCTCGGTGACCGAGATCGGGCAGAGCAGGCCGAACTCGGCCTGCGCGAACAGATACTGGAAGACGTATTTCGCCACCGGCGGCACCGGTGCGGGCCAGCCCAGCACGCCGGCTTTCCGCGACTGGCAGTGGATGCCGAATTCGCCGAAGCCGATCTTCTCCATCTCCCGATAGGCCGGATGGAACTCCACGCTCTCGGCATCCCGGCCCATGGCGTCGCGGGGATGGAGCACCGGCTCGTGCCGGTCCGAGGCCCGCGCCAGCTCGTCGAGCCGCCCGCCGCAGAGCGCACCGAGCCGGCGGTAATGTGGCTCCATATGCGCGCGCACGTCCGCCGCCACATAGACCTGCAGCAGGCTCTGCAGGCTGTGGTCGATATCGAAGAAGTTGAGGCCCCGGCAATCGGGCGCGATCAGGTCCGAGCCCCGGCGAGCGAGCGCCTGGTGGCCGGACTTCGGGGCGGCGTAGTTCATGGCTTCCTCCGGTTATGGCCGACAGCCTGTACCGGAGGAAGCCGCTCCGCAAATCCGATCTGCCTCAGGCCGGGTCGTAGGGCGAATAGGTGCCGAAGTTCCAGACATGCCCCTCCGGGTCTCTGGCGCCGAAGTCGCGGCTGCCGTAGTCGGTATCGATGGGGCCGAAGACGATCTCCGCCCCCGCCGCCCTGGCCCGGGCCAGCAGCGCGTCGATCTCCTTCACCTGCACATAGACGGCTTGCGTGCAGCCGCCGGTCTCCTTCGGGATCAGGAGCTTGTGCGCATCCTCGCGATAGCTGCCCAGCATGATCATGCCGGCGCCGAGCTTCAGCTGCGCATGCGCGACGCCGCCCTGCCCGTCGGGGACGATCAGGTTGGGCTCGAAGCCGAAGGCCTGCCCCAGCCACTCGATCGCCTTGTGGGCGTCGCGATAGCGCAGGCCGGGGAAGATGTTGGGCGGGCTGTCGGCGGTCATGGCGGTTCTCCCGTGTTGGAATGAACCAAGGCTATGACGCCGACCGGGGTGCCGTATTGAAGGAAAGGAACCGTCAGGCGGAGAGGCCCTGTTCGCCGGGCAGGCGCTGGCGCAGGAAGGTGGCCGGCGGATAGCCGGAGAATTCCTTGAAGTCGCGGGTCATATGCGCCTGATCGGCATAGCCGCAGTCGAGGGCGACGGCCGACAGCTCGGGCGCGGCCGAGGTCTCCAGCCGCGCCGCCGCCCGGTTGAAGCGCAGCATGCGGGCGATCTGCTTCGGCGGCAGGCCATAGGCGCGGCGCATCGATTGCGTCAGGTGCTTTCGGCTGCAGTCGAGCGCGCGGGCGAGGCCGCCGATGCCGATCGCCCCATGGCTCCGGCTCAATCGCCGATAGGCCTCCACGGCGACGCCGTCGATGGCCGGGGCCCCGGCGAAGCGCCGCAGCAGCATCTCCTCGACCAGGGCGAGGCGGGTGCCGTAGTCACGCGCCTCCTGCAGCCGCTCGACCATGCTGCGGCCCTCCGGGCCGAGGAGGTCGTGCAGCGGCACGACCTGGTCGGCGAGCTCGCCGAGGACCGGCCCGAAGCAGCGGAGCGCGCCGGGCAAGGTGAAGTTCACCTGCACGCCCGACTGCCAGCCGCTGGTCTCGGTCAGCACATGCCCGCCATGCAGCCCGGCGATGAAGCCGCCCCGATGCGCGCCCTTGAAGTCCTCGGTCTCCGGGTCGAGGAAGCGCAAGGTGGGGCCGAGATCGAAGATCAGCACCACATGCGCCGACGCCCTTTCGCGCCGGCGGAAGGGGCCGGCGGTCTCCTCGCGATAGGCGGCGAACTGGTGCAGGGCGCCGGCGATGCGCGGATCGGCCCGGTAGCCGACGATCTCCGCCGAGCCGTCGGGAACGACGGTGCGTGTCAGGCGGTGCGGGGCGACGGGATCGACCATGCCCGCCAGGATAGCCCTCTCAGGCCATCGCCGGAACCCTGAGGCAGCGGGCGGCGTGGCCGGCGCTGACCATCGCCGCGTCGGGCTGCGCCGTGGCGCAGATGTCGAGCACGCTCTTGCAGCGGGGTGCGAAGGCGCATCCCGGCGGCAGCGCGGCGAGATCGGGCGGGCTGCCGGGGATGGCATCGAGGCGATCGCCCGACAGCGCATGCTCGGCGCGGCTGGCGAGCAGGCCCTGCGTATAGGGGTGGCTCGGGTTGCGGATCACCTCGCGCACCGGGCCGATCTCGACGATGCGTCCGGCGTACATGACCGCGATGCGGTCGGCCACTTCCACCGCCACGCCGATGTCATGCGTCACCAGGATGACCGAGAGGCCGAGTTCGCGCTGCAACTCGCGCAGCAAGAGCAGCACCTGGATCTGCACCGTGGCGTCGAGCGCCGTGGTCGGCTCGTCGGCCAGCAGGAGCTGAGGATCGCAGGCGAGCGCCAGCGCGATCATCGCCCGCTGGCGCATGCCGCCCGACATCTCGTGCGGATAGGCGTCGAGGCGGCGTTCGGGCGAGGGGATGCGCACTTTCTGCAACAGCGACAGCGCCCGTTCGCGGGCGGCGGTGCGGGTCAGCCTCTCGTGCCGGCGGATGCATTCGCCGATCTGTTCCCCCACCGTATAGACGGGGTCGAGCGCCAGCAGCGGCTCCTGGAAGATCATCGAGGCGATCCGGCCGCGGAAATCGGCGAGCGCGCCGGGCGACATCGCCGTCACGTCCTGTCCCGCCACCCGGATGCTGCCGGTCACCCTGGTCTTCTTCGGCGGATGCAGGCCGAGGAGCGAACGGAGCGTGACGCTCTTGCCCGATCCGGATTCCCCCAACAGCGCCACCACCTCGCCCCGGGCGAGCGTGAGGGAGACGCCGTTCACCGCCCGCACCGGCTTCCGCCCGGCGGTGAAGGTGACGGTGAGGTCGTTCAGTTCGACGATCGGCGGCGCCGCGCTCATGCCGCTGCCCCCATCGCCTTGCCATGGCCCGAGCCTTCCGCATGCATCAGGCAGGCGGCGGCATGGATCGGGCTCAACGGAAACAGGCCGGGTTCGGTCCGGCCGCAGACCGGCTCGGCGAAACGGCAGCGGGTGTGGAAGCGGCAGCCGGGCGGCGGGTTGATCGGGTTGGGCGGGTCGCCGGTGAGCGGGGCTTCCATGGTCCGGTTGTCAGGGTCCATGGTCGGCATCGAGGAGAGCAGCGCATCGGTGTAGGGATGCGCGGGGTGGCCGAAGATGGCGTCCGACGGGCCGAGCTCGGCGACCTTGCCGAGGTACATCACCATCACCCGGTTGGCCATGAAGCGGACGACGTTGAGGTCATGGCTGATGAAGATGTAGGTGAGGCCGAAGGCCTCCTTCAGGTCGAGCAGCAGGTTCAGCACCTGCGCCTCCACCGACTTGTCCAGCGCCGACACCGCTTCGTCCAGGATGACGAGGCGCGGCTGCAGCGCCAGCGCCCGCGCGATGTTGACACGCTGGCGCTGGCCGCCCGACAGCTCGTGCGGATAGCGGCCGGCGAAACGGTTGGGTTCGAGGCCGACGCGGGCGAGAAGGTCGTGCGCGCGGTCCAGCGCCTCGCGCCGCTTCACCCCATGCACCTGCGGCGCGAAGGCGATGGAGTCCTCGATGGTGAGGCGCGGGTTCAGCGAGGCATAGCTGTCCTGGAACACCATCTGGGTCTGGCGGCGGAATTCGACCAGGCCGATATCGGCGCCCACTTCCTCGCCGTCGAAGACGATGCTGCCCGCATCCGGTTTGATCAGCTGCATCAGGAGCCGCGCGGTGGTCGACTTGCCGCAGCCCGATTCGCCGACGATGCCGAGCGTCTCGCCCTTGGCGAGGTCGAAATCCACGCCGTCGACGGCACGGACCACCGTGTTGCCGCGCCCCAGCAGGCCCTTCTTCACCGGGAAGTGCTTGACCAGCCCCTTCACCGAAAGGAGCGGCTGCGCCGGCCCGCCGCGGTCCTCCTTGTTCGCCTTCATGCCTTCACGTCCATGGCCGAGCGGAGCGAGTCCGAGAACAGGTTGAAGGAGATCGAGGTGATGAAGATCATGATCCCGGGCAGTGCGGCGACCAGCGGGTTGACGTAGATCGCCGTGCGCAGCGTGTTCAGCATCAGGCCCCATTCCGGCTCCGGCGGCCTGACGCCGAGGCCGAGGAAGCTCAATCCGGAGGCCAGGATCATCGAGACCGAGATCAGGCTGGTGGCATAGACGAAGATCGGCGACAGCACGTTGCCCAGCACGTGCACGCGGACGATGGTGAAGCCCCCGGCCCCGGAGGCGCGCGCGGCTTCCACGTAGTCGCGGGTGCGCACCTGCGTCGTCACCGCCTCGGCCACGCGGGCGATCTGCGGCACGAAGACAACGGTGAGCGAGACCAGCGCATTGGTGATGCCGGCCCCGAGCGCCCCCGACAGCGCCACCGCCAGCAGCACCGAGGGGAAGGCATAGAAGACATCGATGGTGCGCATGACGACGGTGTTGATCCAGCCGCCGACGTAGCCCGCGAGGATGCCGAGGCCCGAACCGATGACGAAGGCCATCAGCACGGGCGTGACGCCCATGAACAGTGACAGCCGCGCGCCGTAGATCAGGCGCGAAAGCATGTCGCGCCCGAGCTCGTCGCCGCCCAGCGGAAACCCTTCGGTGCCCACCGGCTTCAGCCGCCGCAGCATCGATCCCTTGGCCGGGTCGGCCGGGGCGAGATAGGGCGCGAAGATCGCCATCAGCACGAGGCCGAGGATGACGGCGAGTGCCACCAGCGCCACGGGGTCGCGCGACAGCCGGCGGATGACGCCCAGCCAATACCCCTCCGACACTTCGATCGGCTGGATCACCATCTTCTCGTCGAGGGCGCGGGCGGTCATCGCCGTCAGCTCCGCTGGATGCGCGGGTCGAGGGTGGTCTGCACCACGTCGACCAGCAGGTTCAGCCCGACGAAGAACATCGCCAGGATCAGGATGGTGCCCTGGAGTAGCGGCAGGTCGCGCTGGAAGATCGCGGCATTGAGCAGGAAGCCGGTACCGGGCCAGGCGAAGACGGTCTCGATCAGGATCGATCCGCCCAGCAGGTATCCCAGCTGCAGGCCCATCACCGCCAGCGCCGTCGGCGCGGCGTTCTTCACCACATGGCGGAACACGCCGCGGTCGTTCAGGCCCTTGGCGCGCAGCGCCTGGACGAAATCCTGCGACAGGATGTCGGCGACCAATGCGCGAAGGGTCCGTGAGATCACTCCCATCGGGATCACCGACATGGTGATGGCCGGCAGGATCAGGTGGCGCATGTGCTCCCAGTTCCAGTGCCAGTCGGCCGAACCGCCGGGGCCGGCGCCGGTGGCGGGCAGCCAGTTCAGCTGCACCGAGAAGAAGATCACCATGACCATGCCGAGCCAGTAATGCGGGACGCTGACCCCCAGCACCGACAGCGCCGAGGCGATGCGGTCGAGCGGCGAATCGCGGTAGTAGCCGGCGACGAAGCCGAAGAAGCAGCCGAAGAAGAAGCCGATGAGGGTGGCGACCGCCGACAGGATCAGGGTGTTGCCGACAGCACGGAAGACATCGAAGGCGACGGGACGCCCGGTGGCGATCGACTTGCCGAGGTCGCCGGTGAGCACCTTGCCCAGCCAGATCGCGTATTGGACCGGCAGCGGCTTGTCGAAGCCGTAGGCCGCCCGCATCTCGGCCTGCTGCTCGGCCGAGGCGTCGATCGGCAGGATCGAGGTCAGCGGGTCGCCGGGCGCCAGATGCACCAGCATGAAGCAGACGATGCTGACCCCGATGGCGACGGGCAGCACATAGAGGATTCGCTTCAGGGCATAGAGCAGCATGCGCGGCTCCGACTTAGGTTTTTCTTCTCCCTTGGGGAGAAGGTGCCCGGAGGGCGGATGAGGGGCACGGCTTCGGCGGGGTGACTTGGACGGAGAGCGCACCCCTCATCCGGCGCTGCGCGCCACCTTCTCCCCCAGGGAGAAGGGACACGTCGCAGGATGCGCTCCCCATCCTCAGATCAAGGCGCCATGGTGATGGAGGAGAAGTTCTGGAACCAGTTCTGCGCCTGCACGAAGCCCTTCACCTTGGGGCTCATCGCCCGGGCGTTGACGTCATGCGTCACCATCAGGAACAGCGCCTCGTTCACGTACTTCTCGTGCACCTTCTGCAGCACCTTGTCCTGTTCCTTGGCATCGAAGGTGTTGCGCACTTCCTCGAACAGCTTGTCCATCTCCGGGTCGCAGAAATGGCCCCAGTTGGTGCCGTTCGGCGCCACCAGGTTGCACTGCAGGTGGCGCACGAAGCCGGTGAAGGGGTCCTGGATGAAGTAGGTGAAGTTGATCGAGGTGCCGCCGCGGGCGCTGTCGGATTTCGCCCCCGCCCGCCACAGGTTGATCAGCTGGTTCCACTCCACCACTTCGAAGCTGATCTCGATGCCGATCTCGGCCAGGCTCTGCTGGACGTATTCGTTCATCGGTAAGGGCAGCATCTGCCCCGAACCCGAGGGCGAGATCAGCGCCTTGGTCTTCAAGGGCTTGCCCGGGCCGAAGCCCGCTTCCGCCATCAGCTTCTTCGCCTCGGCGACGTCATGCTTCAGCTTGAAGGTGGGGTTGCCGAACCACTGGTGGCCGGGCGGCAGGAAGCCTTCCGCCGGCACCATCAGGCCGGACAGCAGTTCCTTCATGCCGGCGCGGTCGATGGCGAGGTTGGCGGCCTTGCGGACGCGGATGTCGTTCCAGGGCGAGCCCTCGGCGCGCGACAGGTGCCAGGTCCAGTTGTGCGGATAGGCGTTGGTGACGATGGAGAGGCCGGCCGCCTTCAGGGACGGAACCGCATCCGGCGCCGGTGCCTCGATCCAGTCGACCTGGCCGGAGCGGAGTGCGGCGACGCGGGCGTTGGGCTCGGGCAGGGGCAGCAGGACCATCTTGTCCAGCTTCGGCACCCGGTCCTTGTCCCAGTACTCCTTGTTGGGGGTGAGTTCGGCCCGCTCGCGCGGCACGAAGGCGCCGAGCTTCCAGGGACCGGTCCCGGACGGCGTCTTGGCGACCTCGTCCCAGCTCTTGTTCAGCTTTTCCCACTGCGCGGGGGACGACATCATCACCCAGGCGATCTGATAGGGGAAGGTCGCGTCCGGCGTCTTGGTGATGATCTCGACGGTGTACTTGCCGGTCACCTTGTAGGAGGCGACGGCGGGGATGCGCGAGCGGCCCTGCGCCGCCTGCTTGGCGTCGAACTGGGGCGCGTCCTTGTTCAGGATCTTCTCGATGTTCCAGACCACGGCCTCGGCGGTGAATTCGCTGCCGTCGTGGAACTTCACGCCCTCGCGAAGGGTGAAGGTCCACTTGGTCTTGTCGGTGGCATCCACGCCCCAGCTGGTGGCGAGGCCGGGGACGAGGCCCGAGGGCTTGTCGGAACGGCTGAGGTCCCAGTTGATCAGCCCGTCATAGAGCGTGTAGCCCATGAACCGCATGCCCTCGCCGCCCTGGTCCGTCTGGCCGGTGGTCAGCGGGATGTCGGAGGCGGTCATGCCGATCCTGAGCGTGCCCTGGGCCAGCGCGGATCCGGCGGCGCCCAGGATGCCGATGGCGGCGGCTGTGCCGATCAGGTGACGGAATAATTTCGAACGAGCCATATGCGACTGCCCACCCTGTGTTGATTGCTGCGCCGCACACTTCAAGCTCCGTGCCAGCGGGCGGGGTGGCGGAATCCGGGCCGGCGGCGGGGTGGTTCGGCATCGGTGCTGCTCTAAAATGTGGCAGTATCTGAATCTGCCCAAAAGACAGACACGGGATTGCCGTGGCGGCGACCCGCGACCCGCGCGCGCGACCCTGGTCATGGTGAAGGCCGGCTGAGCGCTGGTGAAATCCCGGTGCGGCAAGGTCGGGCAAGCGGAAGCGGCGTTCCGCTTCCCGATATGAGATTTGGTTTCCATATAATATTTTGTATAGTCTCTGATGATGGCCGGCCGGGCAAAGACCGTCGCGTTTCGCGGCAGCGCACTTGATGATCTGCGGGCATTTCCCGCGGCGGCGCGGCGCGAGGCCGGGTATCAGATCGATCGAGTACAGCAGGGCCGCGATCCCGATGACTGGAAGCCAATGGCGACCATCGGCCGAGGGGTCCGCGAGATCCGAGTAAAGGGCGCCGATGGTGCGTTCAGGTTGATCTACGTGGCGCGATTTGAAGACGCGATATTCGTCCTGCATTGCTTCCAGAAGAAGTCGCAGAAGACGGCGCGGGAAGATATCGACCTGGCGACTCGGCGCTACAAGGATCTGGCGCGGGAGATGAACCGATGAGCGAGAAGCACTTTGTCAGTGTTTGGGATGCGATCGAGAATACGCCTGCCGAGGCGGAGAACATGAAACTCCGCTCCGCCCTGATGATGGCGCTCAAGGACCATATCAAGGCCGAAGGCTGGAGCCAGACCAAGGCGGCGAAACGGTTCGGCGTCACCCAGCCTCGGGTCTCCGACCTCATGCGCGGGAAGATCGACCTCTTTGGTCTCGACACGCTGGTGAACATGGCGGTAGCGGCCGGGCTCCAGGTCGAAATGCGGATCGCCAAGGCGGCGTGACGCGAGGCGCCGCTTCGGCCTAGGCTGGGTCGAAACGAGGATCCTCCGCGCCATGCTGAACCGCGAACCGCTGCAGCCCATCACCGATACCGAGGTCGAGGCCTATCGCCGCGACGGCGCCGTCTGTCTGCGCAAGGTCTTCGATCCCGACTGGCTGGCGCTGATCGCCGAAGATGTGGAGCGCGACAAGGCCGCGCCCGGGCCGATGGTCCGGCGCAACACGCCGGCCGGCAACCCGGGCGAATTCTTCGTCGATTTCCAGCTCTGGACCCGCTGGGAGGGCTGCCGGCGCTTCGTTCGCGAAAGCCCGGCGGCGGCTGTCGCGGCGCGCATGATGGGCGCCTCCCGGGTCGCCTATTACCACGACCATCTCTTGGTGAAGGAACCGGGCACCCGGGAACGCACACCCTGGCACCACGACCAGCCCTACTATCCGGTGGACGGCGAGATGGTGGCCTCGATCTGGCTGCCGCTCGATCCCGTCGGCCGCGACACCTGTGTCGAATACCTGGCCGGTTCGCACCGCTGGGGCCGGTGGTTCGCCCCGCGCTATTTCAACCAGGCGACGACGAAGCTCGAGACCGGCGGGCGGTTCGAGGAGATGCCCGACATCGATGCCGAGATCGCCGCCGGGAAACACCGGCTGCTCGGCTGGGATCTGGAGCCGGGCGACTGCATCTTCTTCCACGCGCTCACCGTCCACGGCGCCCCGGGCAACGAGTCCTCCGCGCGCCGCCGCCGTGCCTGGGCCACCCGATGGCTGGGCGAGGATGCCCGCTACGGCGACCGCCCGGGGCAGATCTCCCCGCCGATCGAGGGCCACGGCCTGAAGGCGGGTGACCGGATGGAATGCGGCACCTTTCCGCTGATCTGGCAGGCCGATTGATTGCAATTGATGCAAATTAGCCGATGGTGTAGTCTTGGCCTCGTCCTAGCGGCGGCGGAGGGGCACGCCGCGCGAGATGGCGCCGAAGCGGAACGCCACTTCCGCTTCGGGCGGAACCCCAGTTCCGCGCGGGTATAGTAAGGAGGGCCGCAAGTGCTTGATCTGGAAAGGAAATGCCGGATTTCTCCGCTTCCCACGAAATTCGGTGTTTTTTTCCGGAGGGAGAAGCCGTGAGCGTCCTCCCCTTCGAACGGCCGGACGGCGCCTTGACCGCCGCGGTACTCTCGCATACCGCCTTCAGCCGTGCCGAATGGGCGGCGCTCCGGGCCAGCACGCCGCTTTCCCTCACGGATGCCGAGGTGCTGCGGCTGCGTGGCGTCAACGAGCAGATGTCGCTCGCCGAGGTCACCGACGTCTTCCTGCCGCTGTCGCGGCTCCTCAACCTGCATGTCGCCGCCGCGAGGCGGCTGTCCGAAGTGCGCGATACCTTCCTCGGCCGGCCGCTCAACCCGGCGCCCTATGTGATCGGCATCGCCGGTTCGGTCGCGGTGGGGAAAAGTACCTTCGCCCGCGTGCTTCGCGCCGTGCTCGCCTGCTGGCCCGACCATCCGAAGGTGGAACTGGTCACTACCGACGGCTTCCTGCATCCCACGAGAGTGCTTAAGGAACGGGACCTGATGCGCCGCAAGGGCTTCCCGGAAAGCTATGACCTCCGCCAGATGATCGATTTCCTGGGCGCGGTGAAGGCGGGGGCGGAGGAGGTGGCGGCGCCCGTCTATTCGCACCAGACCTACGACATCGTTCCCGGCGAGCGGCAGGTCATCCGCCGCCCCGATATCCTGATCTTCGAGGGCCTGAACGTGCTGCAGGCGGCAGGCGGGTCGACCACCGTCGCCTCCGACTTCTTCGACTTCTCGGTCTATCTCGACGCCGACGAGGCGGTGATCGAGGCCTGGTACATCGAGCGCTTCCTGCTGCTGCAGGCCACCGCCTTCCAGAAGCCGTCTTCCTACTTCCATCACTACAAGGACCTGTCGCGTCCGGAAGCGATCGAGGTGGCGCGCGGCATATGGGATTCCATCAACCTCTTGAACCTGCGCGACAACATCGCGCCGACGCGGGACCGCGCTCGCCTCGTCCTGCACAAGGACGTCGACCACCGCGTCGATTCCGTGAAGCTCAGGCGACTCTGAAGGGATTGAAGAATGACCGAAAGCTCGAGCCGCCTCGCCGTCCTGATCGATGCCGACAACGCCCAGGCCTCGGTGCTGGACGAGGTTCTGGCCGAAATCGCCAAGCTCGGCGTCGCCTCGGTGAAGCGCATCTACGGCGATTTCACCTCTGCCAGGCTCTCGGCCTGGAAAGCCAAGATGCTCGACAAGTCGATCCAGCCATCCCAGGTCTTCCCCTACACCACCGGCAAGAACGCCTCCGATATCGCGCTCATCATCGATGCGATGGACCTCCTCCATACGAAGGACCTGGACGGCTTCTGCCTGATCTCCTCCGACAGCGACTTCACCCGGCTGGCCAGCCGCATCCGCGAGGAAGGTCTCGTCGTCTACGGCTTCGGCCAGCAGAAGACGCCGAAGGCCTTCGTCGCCGCCTGCGACCGCTTCATCTATACCGAGATCCTGACCGCGCCCGAGGCGCCCACGAAGACGGTGGCCGAGAAGGGCGAGAAGGCCGAGAAGAAGGCTTCCAAGCGCGGCGGCCGCGGCCGGGGCAAGGGCAAGGCGGCGGAAGCGGTGACGGCTGTTGCCGGCCCGGCCGGTCCGCCGACCGCGGTGCTGCGGGCGGCGGTGGAATCGGCTGCCGATGAAAGCGGCTGGGCGCATCTGGGACGCGTCGGCTCGCTCCTCGGCAACCGCCTGCCCGATTTCGACCCGCGCAACTATGGCCACCGCAACCTCGCCTCGCTGATGGAAGCCGTCGACGGCCTCGAATTGCAGCGCCGCGGCCCCGAAGGCGGCCAGCAGACGGTCTATGTGCGATTGGCGGCGGAAGGAGGCTGATCCATCTTGCCGATTTGACACCCCGGGCGGGCATTCCTAGCTTGCCGGCCAATCGGAGGAACAACGCAAAGAATGGCCCAGCCTTACGAGACGCTGCTGCTCGACCGCCCGCATCCGCATGTGCTGCGGGTGACGCTGAACCGGCCCGAGGCCGGTAACGCCACCAATACGAAGATGGGGGAGGAGCTTTGGGCGGTCTTCCGGCAGTTCTATGTCGATTTCGACGCCGCACGCTGCATCATCCTCACCGGCGCCGGCAAGCTGTTCTGCGGCGGTGGCGACCTGAAGCAACGCGACGGCATGACCGATGTCGAGTGGCAGCGCCAGCATGCCCTCTTCGAGCAGGCCTTCATGGCCATGGTCGACTGCCCCATCCCCGTCATCGCCGTGGTGAACGGGCATGCCTATGGCGGCGGCACCGAGATGGCGCTCTGCTGCGACTTCATCTACGCCGCCCAGCATGCCCGCATGGCGCTGCCCGAAGTGACCCGCGGCATCTTCCCCGGCGGCATGGGCACCCAGAACCTGCCGCGCGCCTGCGGTCCGCGCCGGGCGAAGGAAATCATCCTCGCCGGCCAGCCCTTCACGGCCGCCGAAGGCCATGACTGGGGCATCGTCAACAAGGTTTGTCCGCTCGAGACCCTGATGGACGCGGCACTGGAGACAGCCGTTCGCATCGCCGAGAACGCGCCGGTCGCCGTCCGCGGCGCCAAGAAGGCGATCGACCGGGCGACCGACCTCGACCGCAAGAGCGGATACGCCTTCGAGATCGAGGCGTACAATCGAACCGTCCCGACGGAAGACCGGCGCGAGGGCGTCAGGGCTTTCGTCGAGAAGCGCAAGCCCAACTTCCAAGGGAGATAGCCATGAGCGGAGATCGCGACGTCATCCTGCGCGAGGCGGGCCTGCGCGACGGCCTGCAGAACGTGAAGGCCTTCTTCCCGACCGAGGCGAAGAAGGCCTGGATCACCGCCGAAGTGGCGGCCGGGGTGCAGGAAATCGAGGTCTGCTCCTTCGTGCCGGAAAAGCTGATTCCGCAGTTCAAGGACGCGACCGAGATCGTCGAGCACAGCTTGGCCATTCCCGGCCTCGTGGTCTCGGCCCTGATCCCGAACCTGAAGGGCGCCGAACGCGGCTTCGCGCTCGGCGTGCATCAGATGAACTACGTCTGCTCGGCCTCCGAGAGCCACAACCTCAACAACGTCCGCCGCCTGCCGAAGGATTCGGTGGCCGACTTCGCCCGCATCGTCGAGCTTCGCAATTCCAACCCGGCCTGGAAGGACGTGAAGCTGAAATTCGGCGTCGTCACCGCCTTCGGCTGCACCATCGAGGGCCGGGTCGATCCGAAGGCCGTCATGAGCATCGCCGAACAGGCGATGGCCGCCGGCGCCGACGCGGTTTCCATCGCCGATACCGTCGGCTATGCCAACCCGGCCCAGATCGGCGCCATGAGCCGCGATTTCGTCAAGGCCTTCCCCGGCGTCGAGATCGGCGTCCACCTGCACGACACCCGCGGCCTCGGCCTCGCCAATGCCGCCGCTGCCCTCGATGCCGGCATTCGGCGCCTCGACGGTTCGCTCGCCGGCCTGGGCGGCTGCCCCTATGCGCCCGGCGCCAGCGGCAACGTCGTGTTCGAGGACATGGTCTTCATGTGCGAGGCGATGGGCTTCCGCACCGGCATCGATCCGGAAAAGCTGATGGCCGTGCGCGAACTCGTGGCCGCCAACCTGCCCGGAGAGCCGCTGCACGGCACCTTCGCCAGGGCCGGCCTCCCCAAGGGCTATATCCCCGCCGCGGCGCTCGCCCAGGCCGCCGAATAGGATCCGTGATGAACGCCGTGACCGCTACCAGTGGCCCCGTCTCGCTCGAACTGGGCGAGGATTATCCCGATATCCGCGATGCCGTGCGCAAGATCTGCGAAGGCTATCCGGCCGCCTATTGGCGGAAACTGGAAGACGAGAACGCCTATCCCACCGAGTTCGTCAGGGCGCTGACCGAATCGGGCTTCCTGGGCGCGCTGATCCCGGAGGAATACGGCGGGGCGGGGCTGCCGCTCCGGGCCGCGGCGGTGATCCTGGAGACCATCCACTCCGCCGGTTGCTCGGCCGGCGCCTGCCATGCGCAGATGTACATCATGGGCACGCTGCTCCGGCACGGGTCGCAGGCGCAGAAGGAATACTACCTGCCCAAGATCGCCAGCGGCGAGCTTCGCCTGCAGGCCTTCGGCGTCACCGAGCCCACCACCGGCACCGATACGACGCAGCTGAAGACGCGCGCTGTGAAGGACGGTGATTCCTACGTCGTCAACGGCCAGAAGGTCTGGACCAGCCGGGCGCTGCATTCCGACCTGATGCTGCTCCTCGCCCGCACCACTTCGGCCGACCAGGTGAAGCGCAAGGCCGACGGCATCTCGGTCTTCCTGATCGACATCCGCGCCTCCCTTGGCAAGGGGATGGAGATCCGCCCGCTCGAGGCGATGATCAACCACAACACCACCGAGGTGTTTTTCTCCGACCTGCGCATTCCCGCCTCCAGCCTGATCGGCGAAGAGGGACGCGGCTTCCGCTACATCCTCGACGGCATGAACGCGGAGCGCGTGCTGATCGCCGCGGAGGCCATCGGCGATGCGCGATTCTTCACCCGCCGGGCGGTGGAATACGCCAACGAGCGTGTGGTCTTCGGCCGCCCCATCGGCATGAACCAGGGCATCCAGTTCCCGATCGCCCGCGCCTATGCCGAGACCGAAGCGGCGGACCTGATGAACCGCAAGGCGGCGGCCTTGTTCGCCGCCGGCCTCGACTGTGGCGAGGCGGCGAATACCGCCAAGATGCTGGCCTCGGAAGCGGTGTGGCATGCCGCCGATACCTGCTTCCAGACTTTCGGCGGCTTCGCCTTCGCGCGCGAATACGACGTGGAACGCAAGTGGCGCGACTGCCGCCTGTTCCAGACGGCGCCGATCTCAACCAACCTCATCCTGTCCTATCTCGCCGAGCACGTGCTCGGCCTGCCGCGCTCCTACTGAGCGCGGCAGTCTCCGCAGGCGTCAGCTGCCGGAACTGGACGAACTCGACGAGGAGGATGAACTCGGGCTTTCCGACTGACCGGCATCGGAGGGCGAAGGACCGGGTTGCATAGGATCGGCCCCGGCCGGGGCGCTGCTGGCGGCAACGGCGACCGAACCGTCAGGCGATACCGTCGCCGTTTGCCCCTCGTTGACGACGACGGTCTGTCCGCCGTTGGGGGTCACCGCCGCCTGCCCGACCACGACCGCTATGACGGTGATGAGGCTGGGCGCGACCGAGAGGCCGAGCGTGGTGCCGCGCACGCCGATGGTGGCGATGTCGCTGCGAATCCGCACGCCATCCTTCGCCATCCGCCCCGAGACGTAGCGGAACGTGCCGACACCGAGCTTGATCGCCATGTTTCCGGCGGAGGTCGCCGGATCGTAGACGAACTGGTCGAGGGTCACCGTGCTGGCCGGGCCGACGGTGAACTCGGTTTCGTCGCGCAGCCGGATCAGGGCGCCGCCGCGGTCAACCGTCTCGATGACTTCATTGGCGACGACCTGCTCGAACTGGAACAGCGGCTGGCGGGCCTGGTTCGGCTTGGTGCCATAGGCATAGAGCATGATCTGCTCTGCCTGGCCGATGGACTGGGCTTGCGCCGGCAGGGCCAGCAATCCGGCACCGACCACGATGATCGTGGCACCGATCCAATCCGATTTTCTGGCCATATCTGTTCCCCCACTCAACTCTCTATTGACAATATCAGAGGGTCGATCCTGGCATCAATTTGCCGGCCCGGCCCCTCACAATCACGAGTATGACCATCTTTGCTCAGGCGGGCTTTCCGGCAGCGGGGAGACGGTCCCGGGCTGCGGACGTCGCCCTCTGGTCGACCTCGCCCGAGGCCGTCAGCACGACGCCGAACCGCGCGGCGGCCTCCGCCGGGGTGTAGTAGCCGCGCGCCACATCGCTGGCGACCAGGGCGGCGTCGCGCAGCCCCGGATCGCCAAAGCCGCCGCCGCCCGGCGTCGACACGCGTATCGTGTCCCCCGCCTTGATCCTGATGTCCTGGTCCTTGGAAAGATGTGGTGGCGTGTAGCTCACGCCGTCGCGGGTCACGCGGACGCGGTTCAGTCCGCCGTCGCCGCCGCCGAGCGCGCCCTGCGGCCCGAAACGGCCGTGATCCATCACCATCGAGGCGCGCGCCTCGCCTCGCCGGAGCGTGACGGCGTAGTTGAGGCCGAAGCCGCCGCGCGTGCGTCCCGCGCCGCCGGAGCCTTCGTTCAGCGACACCTCGTCGAACAGCACGGGGTAGTACTGCTCCATCACCTCGATCGGCGTGGTCTTGGAAATGCCGATGGTGGAACAGCCGTTCGAAATGCCGTCGCCGGCCATCGAACCGCCATAACCGCCGCCGGAGATCACGTACATCACATAGGCGCGGCCGCGCGCCGGGTCGGTGCCGCCGAGGGCCAGGTTGCCGGAGGTGCCGGCAGGGGCGGCGAACAGCTTGTCGGGAAGGGCGGGTGTCAGGGCGGCGAAGACGGCCTCGGCGATCCGCTGGCTCACTTCCGCGGCACATCCGGAGACGGGCCGTGGATACTCGGCGTAGAGGAAGGTGCCCTTGGGGTCGATCACATGCAGCGGCTCGAAGGTGCCGGCATTGATCGGCACTTCCGGGAAGATGTGCTTGATGGCGAGGTAGATCGACGATCGCGTCGTGGCGATGACGCTGTTCATCGGTCCCTGGCAGGGCGGGCTGGAACCGGAGAGATCGAAGGTCATCTCCTCGCCCCGCTTTTCGATGCTGAGCGCGATCCTGAGCGGCTCGTCCACCACCCCGTCGGAATCGACGAAGGCCTCGCCCCTCCAGGTCCCGTCGGGGATGGTGGCGATCTTGGCCCGCATCTGCTGGGCGGCGCGGGCGCGAAGCTCGGCGATCGCCGTATCCACCGTTCCCGGTCCATAGCGGTCGATCAGCGCGGTTAGGCGCCTCTCGCCGATCGAGAGCGCCGCTGCCTGGGCCTTGATGTCGCCGATGCGCTGGTCGGCGATGCGGATGTTGGAGAGGATGATGGACAGGATTTCCTCGTCCAGCCGGCCTTCCTTGTAGAGCTTCACCGGCGGCAGGCGGAGCCCCTCCTGCTCCACCTCGGTCGCATTGGCCGAGAAGCCGCCCGGCACCATGCCGCCGATATCCGGCCAGTGCCCGGTATTGGCGAGCCAGGCGAAGAGCTTGCCCTGGTGGAAGAAGGGCTTCACGAAGCGGACATCCATCAGATGGGTGCCGCCGAGATAGGGATCGTTCACGATGAAGACGTCGCCGGGACGGATGTCCTTCGCCCGGGCGATGACCGCCTGGGTGGAGAACTGCATGGTGCCGACGAAGATCGGCAGGCCGAGATCCCCCTGCGCGATCAGGTCGCCCGTATCGCGGTGATAGATCCCGTCAGAGCGATCCATCGCTTCCGAGATCACCGGCGAGAAGGCGGCGCGGCAGAAGGCCAGGTCCATCTCGTTGCAGACCTGTTGCAGTCCGTTCTGGATCACCACGAGGGTGACGGGATCGAGATTGCTCATGCGCCGATCCTACTCTTCCGGCCCGCTCCCTGTCAGACCGACACGATCAGGTTGCCGAAACGGTCGATCTCGACCCGGTTCCCAGGCTCCACGACGGTTGTCGCGTCGAGCTGTTCCAGGATCGCCGGCCCCTCGAACCGCCCGCCGCGCGGCAGCTTCTCGCGCGCATAGACGGGCGTGTCGACGAAGCCGCCCTCGAACCAGACGGCCCGCCGGCCGGTCGATGCCCCCTCGATGCTGTCGCCTTCGCCGATCAGCCGGTCGAGCGCCACCGGTGGGCGCATGCCGATCACCGCCGTGTGCAGGTTCACCAGCACGGGCCGCAGTTCCGCCAGTTCCACTTCGAAGCGGCGCCAATAGGCAGCGGCGAAGGCCGCGCCCAGGCCTTCTCGCGTCAGCGCGACATCGGCGAGATCGACCGACAGCATGTGGCTCTGCCCCTGGAACTGCATGTCGGCGCGATGCACCACGCGGATGCCTTCGATCGGCACGCCTTCGCGGGCGATCAGCGCCCGGCCCTCGGCCAACTGCGCCTCCAGGATGCCCCGGGCCTCCGCCTCGTCGAGGGACGGCAGCGGCCGGTTCACCGTGCGGACGAAATCGTGCCTGAGATCGGCGACGATACACCCCAGCGCATTGGTGATTCCGGGCCGGGCCGGGATCAGCACCTTCGGGATGCCGAGTTCGCGGGCGAGCGCCACGGCATGCAGCGGCCCGGCGCCGCCGAAGGCGAAGAGGGCGAAGTCGCGCGGGTCGTGCCCCTTGGCCAGCGAGACCATGCGGATGGCACCCGCCATGCGATCGTTGGCGATGCGCAGGATGGCGGCCGCCGCCGCCTCGATGCCGAGGCCCAGAGGGTTGCCCACCTCGGCCTCGATGATGCCGCGCACATGCTCCACCGGTACGGGCTTTCCCACGGCCAGCAGACCAATGGGATTGAGCCGGCCCAGCACCAGGTTGGCATCGGTGATGGTGGGGCGGGCGCCGCCGCGGCCATAGGCGATCGGGCCGGGCTTGGCGCCCGCGCTCTCGGGCCCGACCTGCAGCAGCCCGGCCTCGTTCCTGAAGGCGATCGATCCCCCGCCGGCGCCGATGGTGTGGACATCCACCATCGGCACATGGATCGGCATGGCGTATTCGAGTTCGAGTTCGGCCGAGAGGCTGGGCAATCCGCCCAGGATCAGGCCGACATCGGAGGAGGTGCCACCCATGTCGTAGGTGATGACGTTGGGAAAACCCGCCGCCGCCGCCACCCGCGACGCCGCCATCACCCCCGATGCCGGTCCCGACATCACGGTGTTGACGGCCGTCTCGGCGACGATGCCGGCCGCCACCGTGCCGCCGTTGCCCTGCATGACCAGGAGATCCCGGGTGAAGCCGCGCGCCGCGAGTTCGCCCCGCAGCCGGTCGATGTAGCGGTGCAGCACCGGCTGGATGGCGGCATTCACCGCCGCGGTGACGCCGCGCTCGTATTCGCGATATTCCGACAGGATCTCGTGCCCGGCCGTCACGTGGCCGGCGGGCCAGCGCCGGCGCACGATCGCCGCCGCCCGCGCCTCGTGCGCCGGGTTGCGGTAGGAATGCAGGAAGTGGATCACGATCGCCTCGCACCCGGCGGCGATCAATGCGTCCGCCGCCGCGGCGACGCCGGCTTCGTCCAGCGGGCGCACCACCTCGCCGTCGGCATCGACGCGCTCGTCCGCTTCCTGGCGCAGCTCGCGCGGGATCAGCGGCTCGAAATGCCCGATCAGGCCATAGGGCTTGGGCCGGGTGCGGCGGCCCAACTCCAGCACGTCGCGAAAGCCCCTGGTGGTGATCAGCCCGACCTTGGCGATCTTGCGTTCCAGCAGCGCATTGGTCGTCGCCGTGGTGCCGTGCACGATGGCGGTGACGTCGGCGAGCGCGATCCCCGCCGCGTCGATCGCCGCCAGCACGCCGAAGGCCTGGTTCTCAACCGTGGTCGGCACCTTGGCGAGGCGGGTCTCGCCATCCCCCACCGCGATCAGGTCGGTGAAGGTCCCCCCCACATCGATGCCGACCACCAGGGCCATCTGCTCACCAGGCCTTTTCCAGGATCGCCACAACGTCGTCCTCGGATTTGATGGGACGCGGGTTGGTCCGCACCCACATGTTGCCCATCGCCCCTTTGGCGATGGCCGGGAAATGCTCCCGCGTCACGCCGGCATCGCGCAGCCGCGTCGGCTGGCCAAGCGCCGCCACCAGTTCGGCCACGGCCGCCGCCGCGTCGCCGTCGCGGCGGCCGAAGGCCTCGGCGATGCGGCGCTGTTGCTCCATCGTATGGTCCCGGTTCCAGGCGAGCACGGCCGGCAGCATGATGCATGACGTGTGCCCATGGCCCATGCCGGTGACCGCTCCCAGGCTGTGCCCGATGCCGTGGCTCGCGCCATACTGGGCCCGGCCGATGCCGAGGCCGGCGAGCCAGGCCGCTTCCTGGCAGAGGAGGCGGGCGTCGAGGTCCTTCGGTTCGGCCTTGCTCTTCGGCAAGCCCTCGCGGAACAGGCGCACCGCGTGCAGCGCCGTTCCCTCGACGATGGCCGAAGGCGTGATCGAGCAGATGCCCTCCACCGCATGGTCCACACCGCGGATCCCGGTGGAGAACCACAGGTCGTCCGGCGTGTAGAGCGTGGCGGCGGGATCGAGGATCACCGCGCGGGGACCGATCTCGCGCGCCGTGAAGGCGTCCTTCACCTTGCGGACCGGATCGGTGCAGCCGCCGATGTTGCTGAACTCGGCCGCCGACAGCGTGGTGGGCACGGCGATCTGGCGGAAGGGCGGCGGCTTGATCTCCGGCACTATCCGGCTGCCGTCGGGCGCCAGCTTCAGGTGCCAGTCGCCCATGGCTTCCACGCTGCGCAGGTCCTGCGCCAGGCAGATCAACATGATCTTCACGGTGTCGATCACCGTGCCGCCCCCCAGCGAGACGATCAGGTCGGGCTTGGCCGCCCGCGCCGCCTCGGTCGCGGCCATGACGCTGTCGCGCGGCGTGTGCTCGCGGCATTCGTCGAACAGGCCGGCGAAGCTCGCGCCCAGCGCCTCGCGCACGGCGCTCACCACCGGGGTCTTGCGGGCGAGGCTGCGGCTCGCCACCAGGAAGACGCGGGTCGCGCCAAGGCGCTTCGCCTCCTCCACCACCGCCTCCGCCGCCGGCTTGCCCCAGATGATCCGCTCCTGGGCCAGGAAGTCATAGGCACCCTGACGCATCGTTCGTCCTCCCGTTGTTCTTCTGATCAGACGCTGAGATAGGCTGCGCGCACCGCCTCGTCCTCGGCAAGGGCGGACATCGTACCTTCGTAGCGGATGCGGCCCTTTTCGATCACATAGGCGCGGTCGGCGACCAGGGCGGCGAAATGCAGGTTCTGTTCGGAGAGCAGCACCGACAGCCCTTCGACCTTCAGCTTGCGAATGGTTTCGACCATCTGTTCGACGATCACCGGCGCCAGGCCCTCCGAAGGTTCGTCCAGCAGGACGCAAGCGGGATTGCCCATCAGGGTGCGGGCGATGGTCAGCATCTGCTGCTCGCCGCCCGACATGCGGCCGCCGGGGCGGTTGCGCATCTCGCCCAAATTGGGAAACAGGGTGAACAGCCGCTCCGCCGTCCAGGGCTGCAGCCCCGGGCGTGGCGGCCGCTTGCCCACCTCCAGGTTCTCCATGACGGTCAGGTCCGTGAAGATGCGCCGTTCCTCGGGCACGTAGCCCAGCCCCAGCCGGGCGATGGCATGCGGCGCCAGGCGATCGATCCGATTCTCCTCGAAGTGGATCTCGCCGGAGGTCGGCCGCAGCAGGCCGATCAGGCATTTCATCGTGGTCGACTTGCCCGCGCCGTTGCGGCCGATCAGCACCACCACCTCGCCCTTGGCCGCGGTCAGCGCCACATCGGCCAGGATATGGGCCCGGCCGTAATGGGCGTTGAGACCATCGACCCTCAGCATCAGGCGGCGTGCCCGAAGGTGCTGCCGCCGCCCAGATACACCTGCTGGACGCGCGGGTCGGCGCGGACGGCGTCGGGCTTCCCGTCGGCGATCAACTCGCCCCGGTTTAGTACGATGATGCGGTCGGCATGCGCGAAGACGACATCCATGTCGTGTTCAGTGAAGAGCACGGCGATGCCTTCGGCCCGGACGATCCCGGCGACCAGCGCCATCAGTTCGACCCGCTCCTTCGGCGCCATGCCGGCGGTGGGTTCGTCCATCAGCAGAAGACGCGGCGCGTTGGCGAGCGCGACAGCGAGCTCGAGCCGCTTCAGGTCGCCATAGGCCAGCACGGCGGCCGGACGGTCGGCCTGTTCCGCCATGCCGACGCGGGCGAGCAGCGCATCCGCTTCCGCGTTGTAGAGGTCGCGGGCGCGGGGCCAGAAGCTGAAGGCGCGGCGGTGGTGGGAGATGAGCGCGATCTGCACGTTCTCGCGCACCGTCATCGAGCCGAAGGTGGCGGTTATCTGGAAGGTGCGGCCGACGCCGAGGCGCCAGACGGCGCGCGGCTTCATGCCCGTGATCTCACGGCCGTCCAGCGTCACGCTGCCATGATCCGGCCGAAGCTGACCGTTCAGCATGTTGAAGCAGGTGGTCTTGCCGGCGCCGTTGGGTCCGATCAGCGCCAGCAGTTCGCCGCTTTCGACGGCGAAGCTGATGTCGCGCACCGCCTGAACGCCGCCGAAGGCCTTGGCGAGATCGCGGACGGCCAGCACGCTCATGCCGCGGCCCGCATGAAACGGCCGCGGAGGAATCCGACGATGCCCTGCGGGAAGGCGAGAACGAGGACGATGATGACGAGCCCCAGGATGGCGCGCCAGAACTCGACCCGCCGGGCGATCTCGTCCTGCAGGAAGATGAAGACGCCGGCCCCCACCACCGGGCCGGTCAATGTCTGCACCCCGCCGAGCAGCACCATGACGAGGCCGTCGACCGAGCGGGCGATGCCGAGCGTCTCGGGCGAGATCGATCCCTTCGAGAAGACGTGAAGCACCCCGGCGAGTCCGGCGAAGGCGCCGACCAGGGTGAAGGCGAACCACTGGTGCCGGCGCAGGTCGATGCCGATGGCATCGGCCCTGAGCGGCGAATCGCGGCCCGCGCGCAGGATCGCGCCGAAGGGGGCGAAGATGATGTGGCGCAACGCCAGCAGCCCGGCGGCGCAGAGGACGAGCGAGAGGTGATAGAAGGCCTCCTTCTCCGCCGCCCATGCCGGCGGCCAGATGCCGATCAGCCCGTTGCTGCCGCCCGTGAAGCCGTCCCACTGGAAGGCGATCGACCAGACGATCTGGGCGAAGGCGAGGGTCAGCATGGCGAGATAGACGCCCGACAGCCGCACCACGAACCAGCCGAAGAGGAGCGCCCCGAGCGCGGCCGCCAGTGGCCCGAGGGCCAGGGTCGCCTCCATCGGAATACCGGCCCGCAACACCATCAGCGCGGCGGCATAGGCGCCGATGCCGAGATAGGCGGCATGCCCGAAGGACACCATCCCCGCCGGGCCCATCAGGAAGTGCAGGCTGGCGGCGAAGAGGGCGAAGACGAAGACGTCGATCAGCAGGATCAGGAGATAGCTCTGGGTGAAAACCGGCAGAACCAGCAGGGCTGCGCCCAGGCCGGCGAAGCCGAGCACCAGCCAGCCGGGCAGCGGCTTCAGCGGCGCCTCGGTCGCGGCGGTGTGGCGCGGCTCGCCGGCGGGCTTGCCGAGCAGGCCCCAGGGCCTGATCACCAGCACGATCGCCATCACCACGAATTCCACCACCAGGGTGAACTTGGAAAAGGAGAAGGTGGTGCCGAAGGCCTGCACGTCGCCGATGCCGATGCAGAAGGCCTTGATCACGCCGATCAGGAGCGCGGCGAGGAACGCGCCGGGAATGCTGCCGAGGCCGCCCACGACGACGACGACGAAGGCATCCGAGATGACCGTGATGTCGAGGAACAGCTGGGCCGGTTCGCGCGGCACCTGCAGCGCGCCGCCGAGGCCGGCGAGAAAGCTGCCGAGCGCGAAGACGCCGGTGAACAGCCAGGCCTGGTTGACGCCGAGCGCACCCACCATGTCGCGATCCTGGGTCGCCGCCCGCACCAGGACGCCCCAGCGGGTGCGGTTCAGGACGAGCCAGATGAGGCCCAGCATGATCGGCCCGACGGCGATCAGCACCAGGTCGTATTCCGGGAAGGACTTGCCCATCACCTGGACGGCGCCGCGCAGCCCGGGCGCGCGGGGACCGAGCAGGTCTTCCGGCCCCCAGAGTTTCAGCACGACATCCTTGATCACGAGGACCAGGCCGAAGGTGGCGAGCAGCTGGAAAAGCTCGGGTGCCTGATAGATGCGCCGCAGCAGCAGGATCTCGACCACGAAGCCGATCACGCCGACGGCGACGCCCGCCGCCAGCACGCAAGCCCAGAAGGCCAGCGGAGAACCGCGGCCGAACTGGTCGGTCAGGCTGTAGGCGATGTAGACGCCCAGCATGAACAGCGAGCCGTGGGCGAAGTTCACGATGCGGGTGACGCCGAAGATCAGCGACAGCCCGGCCGCCACCAGGAACAGCGACGAGGCGCCGGCGAGGCCGTTCAGCAACTGGATGGTGATGTCGGCGAGGGTCACGGGAGCGGCTTGAACACTACGGGGCCCCTCCCTCAGCTTCGCTGGGGGAGGCTGGGTGGGGGCGGTGATGGGTGGCGCGCCATCTGAATTCTACGGCGACCAGCCCCACCCCAACCCTCCCCCACGCCGCTACGCGCCGCGGGGGAGGGAGGTTTCGCGTAAATCACTCCTTCGGGCGCAGCTTCATGACCTCGGCATCGGGCGGCAGGAAGTCCTTGCCGTCGGCGAAGGTCCAGTCGACCATCACACCCTTGCCGTCCTTCAGCGCGAGCTTGCCCACATAGGCGCCCATGGTCGACTGATGGTCGATGGCCCGATAGGTGATCTTGCCGAAGGGCGTCATGTGCTCGAGGCCCTTCATGGCCGCGACCAGCTTCTCGGTATCGGTCGAACCCGCCTTCTTGAGCGCCGCGACGACGGTCTGCACGGTGGCATAGCCGACGATGGAGCCCAGCCGCGGATAGTCGTTGTACTTTTTCTGGTAGGCGGCGAGGAAGGCCTTGTGCTCCGCCGTCTGAATCTCGGCCCAGGGATAGCCGGTGACGATCCAGCCCTCCGGTGTCTCGTCCTTGAGCGGGTCGAGATACTCGGGCTCGCCGGCCAGCAGGTTCAGCACGGTCATGCCCTTGAACAGGCCGCGCGTATTGCCTTCACGCACGAACTTGGCGAGATCGGGTCCGAACAGCGAAGAGAAGATCGCGTCGGGCTTCGCCTGGGCGATCGCATCCGCCACGGCGCCCGCCTCGATCTTGCCGAGCGGCGGTGCCTGCTCGACCACGAATTCCACACCCGGCACCTTGGCCGAGAGCAGCTTCTTGAAGGCGGCGGTGGCGGCCTGGCCGTACTCGTAGTTCGGATAGACGATGGCCCAGCGCTTCTTGCCCGACTTGACGGCGCCATCGATCAGCATCGCGGTCTGCATGTAGGTCGAGGCGCGGAGCCTGAACGTGTACTTGTTGCCGTTGTCCCAGACGATCTTGTCGGTGAGCGGCTCGGCGGCGACGAACAGCACCTTCCTCTGGTTGGCGAGGTTGCTGACCGCGAGGCCCACATGCGAGGGGAAGGTGCCCATCAGCAGCGAGACCTTCTCGCGCGTCAGCAGTTCCTCGGCCACGCGTACCGCGTCGCCCGGATTGCCGCCGTCGTCACGGGAGACGACTTCGATCTTCTGGCCCAGCACGCCGCCGGCCGCATTGGCCTCCTCCAAGGCCAGTTCCCAGCCCTTCTTGTAGGGCTCCAGGAAGGCCGGGAAGTTCTTGTAGGAGTTGAGTTCGCCCACCTTGATCTGGGCGGCGACAGGCACGGCGAAGACCGCTCCCGCCAGCGCCAGCATGATGGCCTTGGTGATGCTCTTCATGGTCGGTTGGTCCCCTCGAGCTCCCGGCGTGATGCAATGCAGCACGCTATCCGCCCGGGGAAGCCGGGGTCAACAGCGCTCGCGACCGGTCCTGCAACGAAATCCAGGCAGCGTGGATCAATCCGCGCCGCCGCAGGGCCGCGGCCTTGCGGATTCCACACGCCAGCGCCGCATCGATGCTCGCCGCATCCAGCGGGCCGACATCGACGGTGACGGGCAGGTCGCCGAGGTCGCTGTCGTCGCGCAGCAATCGGGCGGGGCGCTTCACGATCGCCGGATGCTCGACGTCCACGGCATTGGCGATCATCGTGGCGGCGGCATCGGCCGTCGCGGCGGTAGCGGCGAAGACGGTGACGGCATCCGCGATGCCGAGCGATTGCGAACGCCCGCGCCATCCCGAGGTGGCGATGCCGCGCACCGGATCGGCGGCGTGGATCCTCGCCCGGGCGTCGATCGCGGGTCGGTCCTGGTCGGCGACGATCCCGAGAGCGAGGCTTTCGCCCGGCGCCAGGTGCAGTGCGATGTCGCCGCCGTTGTTCACATAGGCGCGCGCGATCTGCCTACCCGCTGTCATGGCCTCCAGCACTTCTTCCGCCACCGCGCCGGCGACGGCCGCCATCGGCGTGATGTGGACCCGCCGGTAGGGCCGGACCGCGGCGGCCATGCGCCGGGCGATGACGCCCTGCAGATCGGATGGCGTCCTTCCCGCGGGCGTCCGCAGAAGAGGAAGCTCGGCAACCAGTTCGGACAGGATCGTGCTGAAGCGCCGCGCCGCCTGGGCATGGCCGGCAGAGACTTCTGCGGGCGGTCCGAAAGCCTGCGCGATGATGTCGATCGGCCCATGTTGCAGATGCAGCCGCCCATCGGGCAGCACCACGGGAAGGCCTCCCTCGGCGCGAGCCTCCCCCACGCTCCGCGCGAGGGAAGGAGTCATGGGCGCTTCATCGGCCAAGGATTGTCGCTGCGCCAGGCTTCGCGGGTCAGGCGGCCTCCTGACATGACGCTCTCGAGCGTCACCGCGCGATCGACATACCCGCCGAGTGCCGCGTAATCCTCGGCCGGCAGGGTGAACTCGATCGGCGCCACCAGGGCGGGCGTCGGCACATAGCCGAAAGACCGGTCCGGCATCCGCGTCACGTCCACCATCAGCGTGATGCCACCACCGGGCCAGATGAAGACCGGCGCCCCGCCGCAGGTGACGCGGGTCAGCGTCTCCTTCACCGATCGGGTCAGCCGCACCGGGTTCTCGGTCACGCCGGCGCGGAGCGAGCCACCGGCCCCGGCCATGAACAGGACGGTGCAGAGCGCGGGTTCGCAATTCTCGGCGATGCGGTCCACGACCTTGGTGACGGGCAGCGGCATCTCGGCCGGCTTCGGCTTCAGGTCCTGGTCGAGGACGAACCAGGCGGCATGCTCGCCGGTGGTCGACACCATCAGAAGCCGCAGGCCCGGCCAGGCCGCCTTGGGGTCGATCCGGTCGATGATGGAAAGCGGGTCCTCGATATCGGTGCCGCCCCAGCCCAGGCCCGGTTCCGCCACCTGGAAATAGCGCCCCGGCGTCGATTTTCGGCCCCTGACCCTGATGCCGGCGGGCCGCATGTCGAGGAAGCGGCCGGCCTGGTGCTCGGTCAGCACGCCGGTGATGTGGTCGTCGACCACGATCACCTCGTCGGCGTGCTCCCGCCACTGCGGGGCGAAGATGCCGATGGTGGCCGAGCCGCAGCCGACCCGCATGCGCTCTTCGCGCTTGTCGTCGACGATCGGCGGCCGGCCTGCCTGCACCACGACCCGGGCGCCGCCGTCGACGCTGAGTTCGACCGCTTCCTTGTTGCAGAGGGCGAGCAGCGCGTCGCAGGTGGCGACGCCCTCCTTCTTCGATCCGCCGGTCAGATGGTGCACGCCGCCCAGCGACAGCATCTGCGAGCCGTATTCGGCGGTGGTGACGTGGCCCACCTGTTCGCCCTTCATCCGCACGGCCGCGGTCTCGGGGCCGAGGAAGCGGTCGGTGTCGATCTTCACCTTCACGCCGCAATAGCTGAAGATGCCCTCGGAGACGACGGTCACCATGTCGATGCCGTCATGCCGGCTGGACACGATGAAGGGGGCGGGCTTGTAGTCGGGATAGGTGGTGCCGGAGCCGATGCCGGTGACGAACAGCCTGCCGTCCCAGTCGCCGGTGCCGGCGAAGGGCACCATGCGATCGGCATGCTCGGCGATCAGCAGCGGGTCGCAGCGGGTGAGGACGCCCTCGACATTGGCATAGCGGTCGCAGGCACCCGTCTTGCCGGGACGGATACGGCAGAGCACCGGGCAGGCGTCGCAGCGGACGGTGTCGTCTGTCGGTGTATCGACCTCGGCGCTCATCGACCCCTCGCGCGGAACCGGCATGATGATACGGCATGGCGCCGCCGCAGGCGATGTTGCAGGATGCGTGCCGGAGGAACGTCGTTGATCGAGAAACTGAAGAAGTTCGCCCGCGAAAGGATCGCGGGCCATGCCGGCTTATGGCATCCCGAAGCCTTCCCGCTTCCCCTCTGGCAGGCGCTCGCCGCCGAGGGCCTGCTCGGCCTCGGCCTCGACGAGGGCCCCGCGGGCATCGCCACCATCGCTCAAGGATCGGCCGCCATCGCCGAGGCCACCGGCTCGCTGGGGTTTGCGTCCGCCTGGGCCGGGCAGGCCATGGTGCCGCTGATGCTGTCGCAGAAGGCGGGTCTGCCGGACGAACTGCTGGCGAAGGCGAAGGCGGGCGAGGCGGTGATCGCGCTCGCCATTTCCGAGCCCAAGGCGGGTGCGCATCCCAAGCACATCGCGACGGCGGCGATCAGGGTGGAAGGCGGCTGGCGCCTCGACGGCGAGAAGGCCTATCTCACCAACGGTCCGATCGCGACCCATGTCGCCCTGCTCGCCATCACCGGCGTGGTCGAGGGTCGCAAGGCGTTCTCCTTCTTCCTGGTGCCGATGGGCACGCCCGGCATGGCCCTGGTCGAGCATCCGCAGTTCGATTTCCTGCGTCCCGCCCAGCATTGCGGCCTGAAGATCGAGAACTGCATCGTCCCCGACAGCGCGCTGATCGGCCGGCCGGGGCATGCCTTCGAGGATGTGGCGCTGCCCTTCCGCAACCTCGAGGACGCCGCCGGCATCGGCGGCCTGATCGCAGCCCTGCGCCATGTCCGTACCGGCCTCGGCGTCAAGCTCGGCCCCGTCGAGGACGAGGCGGCACTCACACTCGGCGAGATCGCCGGGATCGAGGCCGCACTGCGCCTTCTGGGTGGGGCCATCCTGCAGGCGCTCGGGCGCTGGCAGACCGAGACCGAGACGACTGGCGCGCAGCTTGTCGCGGTGCGCGACCTGGCGCGGCGCGAGGCGAAACTCCTGCGCGATCTCGGCGCCGATCGCGATCCGCATGCCGCCCGCATCCTGCGCGACATCGAAAAATCCCTGGATATCGCCCGCATGGCCCGGCAAATACGCAAGGCCAAGCTCGGCCGCTCGCTTCTGTCTTCTTCCGGAACCCCGTCATGAATGCCCCGCGTCTGCAAAAGCTTCCCTCCGTCGATGCCGTTGCCCAAGGCCTCACTTCCGTCGGCTATATCCCGAACCGGCAGATTTCGACCGCCGTCTTCCTGTCGGATCACCTGACCAAGCCGATCCTGGTCGAGGGCCCGGCGGGGGTCGGCAAGACCGAACTCGCCAAGGCCGTCGCCAGCTATCTCGACCTGCCGCTCATCCGCATGCAGTGCTACGAGGGCCTGGACGAGGGCAAGGCGCTGTACGAGTGGAAATACGGCAAGCAGCTCCTCTACACCCAGATCCTGAAGGACAAGCTGGGCGAGGAAATGCGCCAGGCCGGCACCCTGGAAGAGGCACTGGTGAAGCTCGATGCCGTCGACGACATCTTCTTCTCCGAACGCTTCCTGGAGGAACGCCCGCTCCTGAAGGCGCTGCGCCAGCCGGGCGGCGCCGTGCTGCTGATCGACGAGGTCGACAAGGCCGACCAGGAGTTCGAGGCCTTCCTGCTGGAGATCCTCTCCGACTTCCAGGTGACGATTCCCGAGCTCGGCACCGTCTCGGCCACTGTGCCGCCGCTGGTCTTCCTCACCTCGAACTCCATGCGCGACATGGGCGATGCGCTGAAGCGCCGCTGCCTGCACCTGCATATCGGCTATCCCGATCCGAAGCTGGAGCGCCGCATCGTCGAGGTGCGGGTGCCGGGCGTGGGCGAACGGCTTCGCCGCCAGCTCGTCTCCTTCGTCCAGCAGATCCGCTCGATGGAACTGAAGAAGCTCCCTTCCGTCAGCGAGACCATCGACTGGGCCCGCGTGCTGGTCCTGCTGCATGCCGACAATCTCGAACCCGACATGGTGCGCGACACGCTGAACGTGCTTCTCAAGTTCGAGGAGGACGTGGAAGCTGTCAGCCGCCAGGTGCCGACCTTCGTCCACGAAGCCCTGAAGGACGGCGATGCCGGGCTGTAGCCAAAAATTCCCTCCCTCGCGTCGCGCAGCGGCGTGGGGGAGGGCTGGGGTGGGGGCGGTGACGCATAGGAATCGCCTGTCATTGCGTCACCGCCCCCACCCAACCCTCCCCCGGCAAAGCCGAGGGAGGGCCTAGACCATGTCCGTGCACGAACCCCTCGTCCGCTTTCTCGGCACGCTCCGTACCGCGGGCGTCAGGATCTCTGTTTCCGAGGGGCTGGATGCCATGGCGACGGCCGAGGTGTTGGGCTATTCCGACCGCCAGACGCTGAAGGACGCGCTCGGCCTCGCGCTGGCGAAGTCTCTGGAAGAGAAGGTCCTGTTCGAGGACTGCTTCGACAACTACTTCCGCCGCGACGAGTTTCGGCCCAGGACCGAAAGCGAGGACGAGAAGCAGGACGGCGCCGAAGGCGCAGAATCCGAACTCGGCCAGATGATGCTATCCGGCGACGGGGCGGCGCTCGCCCAGGCGATGGAGGCCGCCGCCAACCAGGTCGGCATCAGCCAGATCCGCATCTTCACCCAGGTGAACCTCTATACCCGGCGCATCATGGAGCAGATGGGCCTGGACGCGATGGAGGGCGAAATCGCCAGCCAGCGCCGCATCGGCACGCCCCAGAGCAATCAGCGCGCCGACGTCCTGGACCAGGCCCGCGACGACCTCCGCGAAGAGGTGCGCAATTTCGTCGCCCGCCAGCTCGACGTCTTCGCCCGGGGCGAGACGGACCGGTTGCGCGATTCATTCCTGCGCGAGATGCGCCTCGGCAATCTCGGGCCGCGCGACAAGGCGCGGATGAGGGTGATCGTGAAGCAGATCGCCCGGCGCCTCGCCACGCGTCATGCGCGCGTCCTGAAGAAGAAGCGCAAAGGCCAGCTCGACGTCCGCCGGACCATTCGCAAGAACCTCCCCAACGACGGGGTGCTGTTCAAGACCGCCTTCCGCTTCAAGAAGATCGATCGCCCGAAGATCATCGCCATCTGCGACGTCTCCGGTTCGGTCGCGGCCTCGGCCGAGTTCCTCCTGCTGTTCCTGTGGAGCCTGCGCGAGGTGCTGGCAGGCGTCCGTGCCTATGCCTTCTCCTCCGACATCGCCGACGTCACCGACATCCTCTCGCGCCAGGACGAGGAGGAGGCGACCAAGACCATCCTGCGCACCATCGGCTTCGGCTCGACCAATTACGGCCGCGCCTTGGACACTTTTCGCAAGAACTGGATGCACATGGTCGATCGCAAGACCACGGTGATCATCCTGGGCGATGGCCGCGGCAACCGCACCGAGGCGCGGGCCGATATCGTGCGCGAGATTTCCGAGCGCGCGAAGCGGCTGATCTGGCTGAACCCGGAGCCGCGCCAGGTCTGGGGCACCGGCGACAGCGACATGCCGCGCTACCGTCCCTATTGCCACCTGGCCAAGGTCACCAACACGGTGAAGCACCTGGAAGAAGTGGTGTCCGACCTCCTCGAAGCCGACCGTCACGGCTGACGGCTACATCACCGCCAGCGTCGAATTGCGGATGTCGGTGATCAGCATGCAGCCCGGCGCGTGGGTGATGCAGAAGGGCAGCCGCGCCGCCTCCACCACCGCCTGCGGGGTGACGCCGCAGGCCCAGAAGACCGGCACTTCGCCGGCCCGGATCTCCACCGCGTCGCCGTAGTCGGGGCGGCCGATATCCCTGATGCCGATCTCGGCCGGATCGCCGAAATGGACGGGCGCGCCGTGCACGGCCGGAAAGCGGGTGGTGATCTGGATCGCCCGGATCGCATCCGCCGCCCGGAACGGCCGCATGGAAACGACCAGTGGCCCGGCGAAGCGCCCGGCGGGCGAGGTCGCGACATTGGTCTTGTACATCGGCACGTTCCGTCCCTGGTCGATATGGCGGATCCGAAGCCCGCCGGCGATCAGCGCCTCCTCGAAGGAAAACGAACAGCCGAGCAGGAAGGCGACCAGGTCGTCCCGCCAATGGTCACGGATTTCGACCGGCTCCTCCACCACCTTGCCATCGCGCCACAGGCGATAACGCGGCACGTCGGTGCGGATGTCGATATCGCCGCCCAGCATCGGCAGCATCGGATTACCCGGGGCCGACATGCCGATCACCGGGCAGGGTTTGGGGTTCTGCTGGCAGAACTGCAGGAATTCCCCGGCGGATTCCGCCGGCAGGATGGCGAGGTTGCCCTGCACCATGCCGGGTGCGAGCCCGCTGGTCGGCCCGGTGAAGGCGCCGCTCCGTATGCGCGCCCGGGCGGCTTGGGCGGCCGTCTCCGGACTGCTTTCGATCCTGGGCTCGACGGTCATGCTCTCCAACCTCGGCTTTGAACGCCGTTCATTGTAGCAGCAGCCCCGTCCCGGCCGCACGCGAAGCTGTGTTCGGTGCCGCTCGCCGCCAGGGGCTATGCTTGCCGGCATGAGCGATGTCCTGACGCCCGACCTTTGCGTGATCGGCGCCGGATCGGGGGGATTGTCCGTGGCCGCCGGCGCGGTCCAGATGGGCGCTTCCGTGGTGCTGATCGAACGCGGCCTGATGGGCGGCGACTGCCTCAATTTCGGCTGCGTGCCCTCGAAGGCGCTGATCGCCGCCGCCGCTGCCGCAAACGATATCCGCGCCGCCGGCAGGTTCGGTGTTCACGCACCGCCGCCGCGTATCGACGCGGCGGCGGTGCGCGGCCATGTCCGCGGTGTGATCGAAGCGATCCGGCCGCATGATTCGGTGGAGCGCTTCGAGGGCCTGGGCTGCACCGTCATCCAGGCCTCGGCCGCCTTCGCCGGACCCGGTGAAGTCGAAGCCGGCCACTGGCGCATTCGCGCCCGGCGCTTCGTCATCGCCACCGGTTCCTCGCCGGCGGTCCCCCCGATCCCCGGCCTCGACCGCGTCGGCTTTCTCACCAACGAGACGATCTTCGATCTGGCGGAAACACCAGCGCATCTCGTCGTCATCGGCGGCGGGCCGATCGGGCTGGAACTGGCACAGGCGCAGCATCGCCTGGGCGCGAAGGTGACCGTCGTCGAAGCCGCCTCGATCCTGGCGCGAGAGGATCCAGATCTGGTCGCTCTCCTGCGCCGGCATCTGTCCGGCGAAGGGCTGACGATCTTCGAAGCAACGGGCGTGTCCGCGGTCGGGCAGGCCGATGGCGGGATCCGCGTGACCCTCGCGGGCGGCGGCGCGCTCGAGGCCAGCCATCTCCTGGTCGCCACCGGCCGGAAGCCGGCCATCGGCGGTCTCGGGCTGGACCAGGCCGGGATCGAGCATTCGCCGAAGGGCATCACCGTCGACCGGCGGCTGCGCACCAGCAACCGGAAGATCTTCGCCATCGGTGACGTGACGGGCGGTCCGGCCTTCACCCATCTGGCCGGACACCATGCCGGCATCGTGGTGCAGAACGCGCTGCTGCGCCTGCCCGCGAAGGCGAATACCGATGCCATCCCGCGCGTCACCTTCACGGACCCGGAACTGGCACAGGTCGGCATGACCGAAGCCGAGGCGCGCGGCCGTCGCGGCGCGCGGCTGCGGGTATTGTGGGAACCCTTCGCCGGCAACGACCGCGCCCGCGCCGGTGCCGAGACCTCGGGCGGCATCAAGCTGATCGCCTCGCCGGGCGGCAAGGTGCTCGGGGTCGGCATCCTGGGAAGGCATGCCGGGGAACTGCTGCTGCCCTGGTCGCTGGCCATCACCCGGGGCATCGGCCTCAAGGCGATGGCCGGCGCCATCGTCGCCTATCCGACCCTGAGCGAGACATCGAAACGCGTGGCGGGCCAGTTCTATACCCCGCGGCTCTTCGGCCCCGGCATGCGCCGGCTGGTCCGCATCCTCGCCCGGTTCGGCTAGCACCGTGTCGGCGAGGCGCCTCCTTCCCGCCGCCGCCATCCTGCTCGCGCTGGCGCTGGCACTGCTGTTCGATCTGCAGCGCTTCCTCGGCCTGGAAAGCCTGCGGGCGCATCGCGAACTTCTCACCGGCCTGGTGGTGGCAAGGCCGCTTCCGGCCGGCCTCGCCTTCATGGCGATCTATGCCGCCGTGGTGGCGGTCTCGCTGCCGGGCGCGACCGCGCTCACCCTTGCCGGCGGGTTCCTGTTCGGCGTGGTCTGGGGCGGCCTCCTTTCCGCGGCCGGAGCAGGCGCCGGTGCCGTCTGCGTCTTCCTGGCCGCGCGGTTCGCCTTCGCCGATCTGTTGCGCGCCCGCGCGGGTCCCTGGCTCGCCCGGCTGGAGCAGGGCTTCAAGGCCGATGCCTTCAACTATCTCCTGTTCCTGCGCCTGGTGCCGGCCTTCCCTTTCTTCATCGTCAATCTGGCGCCGGCCTTTCTCGGTGTGTCGCTCCTCACCTTCACCGCCGCCACCGCCATCGGCATCCTTCCCGGGGCCTTCGTCTTCGCCTCGGTGGGCGCCGGCCTGGGCGCGGTGCTCGATTCCGACGGCCCGATCACGCTCGACACGGCGCTGACCCCGGCGGTTCTGCTGGGCCTGATCGGCCTTGCCGCACTGGCTCTCCTGCCGGTGCTGATCAGGCGGCTTCGCCGGCGATAGGCGGGAACCCGGGCCGGGGTCTGTGCGTTGTTCCGGGCTTGAGAAACGAATCAACCCGGGAGCAGGACCGTGGACAAGGCGGCGCGCCGGGATCTTTTGCGGCCGGCAGCGGGACCAGCGCGCGTGAACGGCGGCTTGGTTCTGGGTCTGGCGATGGTGCTGATCGCCGCTGCCGCGGCCTATGCCTTCCTCGCCCTGCGGGATCTGGTCCGGGCCGGCGCCCGGGTCGAGCACGCGCAGGCGGTCCTGGTCGAGATCGCCGACCTCAACGCCGCGCTCGTGGATGCGGAAACCGGCCAGCGCGGCTTCACCGCCACCGGCGAGCGCCGCTATCTCGCCCCTTACGAAGCGGCACTGACCGCCATTCCCAGGCACATGGACACCTTGCGCCGGGTGCTGGCGGGGGATGCGCCGCAGCTCTTGCGGCTTACCGAACTCGACAAGCAGGTCGGCCTGCATCTGGCCGGGCTGGCGCGCGCCGTCGAAGTCCAGCGCGCCGGCGCGGCGGCCCCGGCGGAGAGCGTTCTGCTCGGGGCGGCCAAGCCGGTGATGGATGACATCCGCGCGCTGCTCGCCGGCATGCGCACCGCGGAACAGGCCCGGTACAGGGACTTCACGCAGACGGCGTCTCTGCACGCGAACCGGGCACAGTTCGTGCTCGTTACCGCCACCCTCGCCAGTCTCATCACGATCCTGATCGTCTTTTCGCTGGTCCGCCAGGAGGGCCGCCAGCGGCGGGAGGCGGAAAGCCGGCTGCAGGCGGCGAACGCCATGCTGGAGGCGCATGTGCGCGAGCGGACGGAGGCGCTGGCGGCCCGCGAACGGTTTCTCGCCGCCGTCATCGACGGCATGCGCGACGCCGTTCTGGTCAGCCTGGACGGGCGGATACTCTTCGCCAACCGCGCCTGTCTCGACCTCCTGGCCGCGGAGTCCGTCGATCAGCTCGCCGATCGGCCGATTCTCGACATCGCATCGGCCGACTTCCGTGCCTCCGCACACGAGCGCATTTCGATCCTGCATGCCGCGGACCGCACACTCCCCGCCATCGAGGAACGGGTGCAGCGTCTCGACGGCCGGGATGTCGATGTCGAGATCAACGCCGCTTCCTTCGCCGCGCGCGGCGGGCGCGCGATCCTGCTGATGCTGCGCGACATCAGCGCCCGCAAGGCGACCGAGCATCAGTTGCGCCAGGCGCAGAAGATGGAAGCGGTCGGGCAACTCACCGGGGGTATCGCGCATGACTTCAACAACATCCTGACCGTCATCGTCGGCAATCTGGACATGATCGCCGCGGGGCTCGCCGACCGGCCCCGGCTCGCCGGAATGGCGGGGGCCGCGCTGCAGGCCTCGCTTCGCGGGGCGGAAATGACGCGCCGGCTGCTCGCTTTCGCCCGCCGGCAGACGCTGGAGCCGCGCCGCTTCATCCTAAATGACCGCCTGCCGAGTCTGGTGGCGGTCCTGGGCCGCACCCTGGGCGAGCAGATCCGGATCACCACGACGCTGGCCCCGGGCCTCTGGCCTGCCCGTGCCGATCCGTTCCAGGTGGATGATGCCCTGGTCAATCTCGCGATCAACGCGCGCGATTCCATGCCGAACGGCGGCGAGTTGAGGATCGAGACGGCGAATGTCCGCCTGGACGACGCCTATGCCGCCGGGAATGCCGAGGTCGTGCCGGGGGACTACGTGCTGCTCGCGGTCGGCGACAGCGGCTGCGGCATGACGCCGGAGGTGGCCGAACGGGCGCTCGAGCCCTTCTTCACCACCAAGCCCGCGGGCGAGGGTACCGGCCTCGGCCTCAGCATGATCTACGGCTTCGCCCGGCAGTCCGGCGGTCATCTGAAGATCGCGAGCGAGCTCGGCATCGGCACGACGGTGAAGCTCTATCTGCCCCGAAGCATGGAGGCCGATGATGCGCCGGTCGCCGTGGAAAGTACCACGTTGCCGCGCGGCGAGGAGACGATCCTCCTGGTCGAGGACAACGCCGACGTGCGCACCATGGCCGAGCGCCAGCTGACCGAACTGGGCTATCGCGTCCGCACGGCGGAGAGCGGTCCGGCGGCGCTGTCCCTGATCGGGTCGGGCGCCGATTGCGACCTGCTCTTCACCGACATCGTCATGCCGGGTGGAATGACCGGATATGAACTCGCGACCGCCGCCCGTGCCCGGCGGCCGGGGCTGCGGGTGCTGTTCACCTCCGGCCATGCTCGCGTGCCGCTGTCCTCCGAAGCCGGCGCGACCGCCGAGGGGCCGCTCCTGCGCAAGCCCTACCGGCGAAGCGAACTCGCCCGGCAGGTGCATGAGGCGCTGCACTCCGATACAGGGTGACCGGGAAACACGCTCTTCGAAAGGCGCCGGTCTTCGCCTAGCATGGGCCTATGCGTAACGGATCGGCGATCCTTCAGCCGCGTCGATGCGCCGGACGGATGATCCGGTGCCTTGCGACGACGGCCCTGCTCTTCGCCTTCGCTCCCCTCGCGGGAACCGCGGGGGCGCAGGGCCTGCCGCCGGCGCCCGCGCCGGTGCCGGGCGGCCTGCTGGACCCGAACCGTAATGCGAAGCCGGCACCCGCGAAGCCCGAGCAGGCAGCCCCCAGGGAAGCCCCCCGCGAAACCCCCCGGCCTCCTGCGCCGGCGAGGCCGCAACAGGCGGCTCCGGCGGCGAAGCCGGCGCCGAAGGCAGCCGACACCCCGCCACCGAGAGAGCAGGCGAGGCCGAGGGCCGACCCGAAAGCTCCCCCCAAAGCCGCGGTGGCACCGGCCCGCGCGCCCTTGCCGGTGCTTCCCCCGCGGCCGAAGCTGGAGCCGCTCAACTTCAAGCCGCCGGCGGGATACAACGACGCGAAGGGCGGAACGAAGCCTGGAACGGAGGTCCTCCTCAGTGCCGTGGGCCCGGATCTCACGCCGCGCTATGCCAAGGGAGGACGCTGCGCCGATCCCAAGGCCAAATGTCCGGACTTCACCAACCTGATCGTCTTCCGCACCCATGACGCCGTCGCCGCCATCGTGGCGGCCCGCTACAAGAGCCCGCCGGAAACCCTGCGCACCTTCGCCGCGGCGCACGGGCTTTCGCAGATTCCGCCCCGCGCCGCACGCGGCTACAACAAGCGCCACTTCCTCGCCTCGGTCGACGGGCGCACGGTCTGGGTCGTCTGCCATCGCTACGACCTGCCGCAAAAGCCGCGGCCCGAGAGCCGTTATTGCGACGTCACCTTCGATATCGCCGAGGGTATCGCGGCACGGCTCATCTTCCACGAAGCGCGCCTGGGCGACTGGCGCAGGATGCATGCCGCCGCCCTTGCACTGCTCGCGCGCCTGCGCGGTTGATTTCATCCCGCCGCCGCGCTTTGTAGGGGGTCCAGGATTCAGGAGCGGGCGATGAGCGACGAAACGGCGGAACGCATTCCGGTATCGGTGCTGACGGGGTTCCTCGGCAGCGGCAAGACCACGCTCCTCTCGCACCTGATCCGCCAGCCCGACATGGCCGATACCGCCTGCATCATCAACGAATTCGGCGAGGTCGGGCTCGACCACGACCTGATCGCGAAGTCCGACGACAGCACCATCCTGCTGAATTCGGGCTGCCTGTGCTGCACCGTCAGGGGCGACCTGGTCGAAACCTTCCGCGACCTGTTCCTGAAGCGGGTGAAGGGCGAGGTGCCGGAGTTCAAGCGCGTGGTGGTCGAAACGACCGGTCTCGCCGACCCGGCTCCGGTGCTGCACACGCTGATGACCGATCCCCTCGTCGCCTCGCGTTTCCGCCTCGACGGGGTGATCGCGACGGTGGACGCCGTGAACGGCGAAAGCACACTCGACAACCACATGGAATCGGTGAAGCAGGCGGCCGTCGCCGACCGTCTCGTCGTCACCAAGACCGATCTGGCCACGCCCGAGGCCATCGCCTCGCTCGCCGCCCGGTTGCGCAAGCTCAACCCCGCGGCGCCTCAGATCCGGGCGATCCAGGGCGCGATCCCGGCCGACACGCTGTTCAACGCCGGCCTCTACGACCCGAAGACCAAGACCGCCGATGTCCAGCGCTGGCTGAACGAGGAGGCCTATGCCGAAGGCGGCCACGGCCACGATCATCACGGCCACGGCCATGATCATCACCACGATCACGCGCACGGCCACGAGCATCACGACCACGGTCCGGTGCATGCCAATCTGGACCGCAACCGGCACGACGACCGCATCGGGTCTTTCTGCCTGTATCTGGACGAGCCGGTGGAGTGGGGGCGTCTCGCCTATTGGCTGGACCTGCTGGCCCAGCACCGCGGCGAGGATCTGTTACGGATGAAGGGTCTGGTGAACGTGAAGGATGTCGACAAGCCGGTCGTCATCCATGCCGTGCAGCACCTGTTTCACCCGCCGGCGGTGCTGGATGCCTGGCCGGACGCGGACAGGCGCTCGCGCATCGTCTTCATCACCCGCGACATCGATCGCGGGACGATCGAAAAGACCCTGGCGGCGATCGTCAGCGCGGACGAGCCTTCGGCGCAGGCGGCGCTTCCCTGACGGCGGCCGTGGGCTTGGCGGCGGGCTTCGCCGCCGCCGGCCGTGTCTGCCGGGAGCCGTAGCCCCAGGCCCAGGTCCGCACTTCGCCGGTATCCATGTGCACGAAGCTCTTGCCGGCGTAGCGGCCGACGCCGCCGAGGCTGAGTGCCCGCGCCGCCTCGAAGATGCGGCTCGGATCGCGGCCGGGCAGGCGGATGTCGGCGGCCTTGCCCTGGAAGTGATAGCTGGTCCGCACCACCCGGCTGCCGGATTCGGCCTGCGTGGGCGTGCGGAAGCCCGAGAGGATGTCGAAGGTCTGGTCGGTATCCAGCCGCTTCTGCAGCGCGACCAGCCCGTCGACCAGCGCGGGATCGATGCCGATCGCCTTGCCGTTCTTGGGTTCGCGGAACAGGTGGCTGATCTGCTCAAGGGCCTCGGGGATGTACTGGCCGTCTTCCCAGTACACGCCGGAGAACTTCTCGCCGAACTGCGACCTGTTGAGGACGATCCGCCGCTCGCGCAGGCCCTGCACGGCCGCATAGGCGGGGTGGGTCGAAATCACCGCGCCGGCGAAGGCGCCGGCCAGCGAGACGAGAAAGGATCGGCGCGCAACGCCGGTTCGGGCAAGCGCAGCGAAACTGCGCAGGTCCTTCTCCCCCATGACATCCCCTTCGCTCTTTCTGTCGTTGCCGGAAGATTAACCATGCCCATTCCGTTTGCAAACCCATTTCGTTGCAAACTGAAACAGACACGTGAATCGGCCCCGACCGTGGCGCGAGGATGTTAAGAGATCGTTGCTTTGCCTGTCTTTGCCGTTAACGCGCTGAAAGACCTGGGAAAAATCACCCGTTGACTGGAGCTTGGAGGCAGGCGCGGGCCATTCCGAGCCATGCTAGGATGCCTGATCGGAGGAGGAAACGTCTGTGCCCGTCGTCACCCGATGATCGACTTCGCCCGCCTGCGGCTGACGCCGAAGCCCAACCAGTATCTGCTGGCCCCGCCCGGCCTCTGCGCCGAGGCGGCGGCACACCGCGTGAGCCCGCGCTTCACGCTCGCGGCGCCGGCACTCGCGGCGCGCTTCGCCGACAGCCTGAAGGCGGAGCCGCGCCTGGAATGGGTAGAACGCAGCGCCGACGGTCTGGCCGCCCGGCTGGTCCAGCGCTCCGCCGTCTTCCGCTTTCCCGACGATATCGACGTGCGTTTCCTCGCGACGCCCGAGGGTGGCTCCACGCTCGCGATCTATGCCCGCGCGCGCTACGGTACCTACGACTTCGGCGTGAATCGTCATAGAATAGAGCGCTGGCTCGCGCGGCTTTCCGACTGAAGCCGCGCGGCGAGGCTTGTAGGGAGGACAAGCCATCGCTGCCGATATCGAACAGATCCACGGGCGGGCCGAACTCGCCGATATCCTGCGCGGATTGCCGCTCTTCGCAGGGCTGGACCCCTTCGTCCTCGCCGACCTCATGGGTGAGATCGACTGGTTCGTTCTTCCCGGAGGCAGCCTGGTCTGCCGCCAGGGCGATGAGCCCGACGCCCTCTATGTGGTGATCTCGGGCGCGCTCGGCGTCTTCCGCGAGACCGCGGGCGGGCCGGCGATCCGCATCGGCGACATCAACGCCGGCGAGACCGTGGGCGAGATGGCGCTCATCACCGGCGGGCGGCGCACGGCGACCGTCAGGGCGCTGCGCGACAGCGAGCTGGTCCGCCTCTCGCATGCCGGCTTCGAGGCCCTGCTCGACCGTCACCCCCGTATCGCCGTGCCGCTGGCGCGCTTCGTCGCCGAACGGCTCGGCCGGGCGCAGGACAGTCGCCGCTACCTGCCCCGGCCGCGCACCTTCGCGATATTGCCGCGCGATCGGGGCGTGCCGGCGGCCGCCTTCGCCGCGGCCTTCGCGGAGGCGCTGCGCCGCTTCGGCGGCACCGAGATCGTCACCTCGGAACTCGCGGCGAGCCAGCCGCTGGACTGGTTCCATCGGATGGAGGGTGCCTGCGACTATCTGGTCTACCTCGCCGACCCGGCGGTCAGCGCCTGGACCCGGCTGTGTCTGCGTCAGGTGGACTGCATCCTGATGGTCGGCCGCGGCGCCGACCCGCCCGGCACCTGGCCGATTCCGGAAGAGATCGCTCCCGAGACGGATACGGGTCCGCGCCGCGAACTCGTCCTGCTGCACGAGGCGGGCCGGCTTCCGGCTGGCACGGCCGGCTGGCTCGCCGCCACGGCCGCCGGGGCCGCCCATCACGTTCAGACGCCGGCCGATATGGGGCGGCTGGCCCGCGCCCTCACCGGCCGGGCGGTGGGGGTCGTGCTCTCCGGGGGCGGTGCGCGCGGCTTCGCGCATATCGGCGTCATTCGGGCCCTGAAGCAGAGCGGCATGCCGATCGATCTGATGGGCGGCACCAGCATGGGCGCGGTGGTGGCCGCCAGCGTCGCCATGGGCTGGGATGACCGGGAGATCGTCGACCGCAATCGCCGCTCCTTCGTCACCACCAATCCGCTCTCGGATTTCACCGTGCCGGTGGTGTCGCTCTTCGGCGGCCGCAAGGTCGCCGAGATGCTGCAGCGTGAATTCGGCGACGTGCTGATCGAGGACCTGCCGATGCCCTTCTTCTGCGTCACCGCCAACCTGACGCAAGGGCGCGCCGACGCGCAGCGCCAGGGATTGCTGTGGCGCTGGCTGCGCGCTTCGGTCGCCATACCGGGCGTGCTCCGGCCCGTCTTCGACCAGGGCCAGGTCCATGTCGATGGCGGGGTGATCAACAACCTGCCGGTCGACGTGATGCGCGGCTTCGGCCGCGGCCCGGTGATCGGCGTCGATGTCGGCGCCGACCCCGCCTTCACCGCGGCGGCGGATGCGGATGTCGATATCCCGCTGTGGCAGCGCCTGTTCGGCCGCCGCCGCCGGGGCATTCCGAACATCCTGCAGATCCTCTGGCGCTCCGGCACGGTGAATTCGGGCGCCATGAGCCGAGCGGTCGGCGAGCAGACCGACCTTCTGATCCAACCGGCGCTGGAAAGCATCGACATGCTGAACTGGAAGGATTTCGATCGCGCCATCGAGGCGGGATACGCCCATACCATGCGCGTCCTGGACCAGCGCCCGCGCCCGTTCCCGGATACCTTCCAGTGACCGCCCGCCCGAGGACTGCATGGACCTGCGCCCGCGCAACCTGACACCGAAGCAGATCGAGCGGGCACGCTCCTGGCTCGCCTACCAGCCCTTCATCGTGACCGACGACTTCCAGACCGGGGCCGGCTACAGCTTCGCCCACAAGGCCGATCCGCGCGAGACCCCGGCGCTGCGCTTCGATCGCGGGCTGTGGGACGACGAACAGTGGCGCGACATCACGGCGTCCAACCGCGCCCTCGCCGCCATGTACGACGATTTCGTCGCCGCCGTCGCCACCCGCTATCCCGGCGGCAGCCTGCTCGATGTCGCCTGCAACAACGGCTACATGCCGGTCAAGGCGGAAACCCTCGGCATGCGTCGCTGCATCGGGCTCGACCAGACCGACTACGGCCCTTCGGTGAAGCTGTTGAACGAGGTTCTGGGCACTGAGGTGAAGTTCGTCTTCGGCAGCTACGACCCGCTGCGCCATCGCGGGCCCGAGCGGCATCGCGCCGACGTGGTCATGGCGATGGCGATCATGTGCCACCTGCCGGACCCGCTCCACTTCCTGAAATACCTGGGCGGCCTCGCCCGCGAGGCGGTCCTGTTCTGGGGTCAGGTGGTGCAGACCGACAGCTACCTGATCGCCTACAACCCGCCCTACAAGGGCCTGAACCGCTTCGAGGGTTTCCCGCACGGCTTCAACGACAACACCCGCATCTCGCGCGGCCTGCTGCGCGATTCCCTGGCCGGGATGGGATTCAGGAATCAGGTCGAGATCGCCTGGCGCCCGGAATGGCTGCCGCAGGGCCTGTTCGTCCCCCGCCATCCGAATCTCGAGGGCGAGCTCGCCGGCGGCTCGCCCCACATCGCGCTCCTGGCGATGCGGTAGGGACGCGCTGATCGTTCGTCAGCCGGCGCTTCGTGCCAGTCGGGCAGCGAGCCACCCCACCGGCGCGCCCAGGATGCCGAAGGCGATGTTGTCCCAGCCGAAGGGGCGGGCAACCGGCCTGCCGTCGATGCTGGCCAGCGGGGCGAGATCGCCGAGCGCCGCATTCATCGCGGGGCCCAGGAACTCGCTGGCGCCGACCAGTGCCAGGCAGACAGCGGCGCCGGTCAGCGCGCCGATGCTCTCGCCGCCTTCCGCGCGCCGAAGGGCGCGGGGGCCGAGGGCGGCGCCGGCGAGCACCAGGGCGAAGAGGGCGAGGCGGAAGGGTGAGGCGAGGTCCCCCGCCGCCAGGGCCGCCGCCAGCAGGCCGCCGCCGATCAGCCAGGGGGTGCCGCCCGCGCGCCGGAACGGCGCGGCCCTGAGGGCCGTTCCCGCCGCGGCGAGACCCGCCGCCAGCACCCCGGCGGCGATCAGCGCGGTCAGTACCGGGGGCAGCGTGCCGAGATCCGCCGCGGCCAGCAGCACGACATCCGGATGCAGTCTCAACTCCTCTGCCTGGATCACGCCGTCGGCGTTGCCGCCCGTCGCGCAGCCGGGCCCCGGCCGGTCGCAGACGGCGGCCAGTCCGCGTCCGGGCGCGCTCCATTGCTGCACCCAGACCGGCAGGCCCGCCACGGTGCGGCCGAGCACGTTGCCGTCGATCTCCGAGCGCAGCAGGGCGGCGTGCACCGGCAGGGTCAGCAGGAAGAGGGCGCCGAACGCCAACCCCCAGCCGGCGCGCCGGCGCCGGTCCCGGTCGGCCGGCCCCGTCAGCGCCGGCAGGGCGGCGAGGCCGAGGGCCATCGTCGCTCCCAGGAGCGCGAGGCCGATCGGGTCCTGGCCGCGCAGGAAGGGAATGGCCGCCGCGCCCGCCGCCCGTTCGGTCTCCAGGATGCGGCGCAGCACCTCGACGAGGGCGATCTGTGGCACCGGCATGCCGGTGAAGCGCGCGCCGACGACGATCGCCGGCACCAGCACGGCCAGCGCGGCCACGATATAGAGGCCGATCCGCCGGTTGCCGTCGGCCCCGGGCCCGCCGGGCAGGAAGGCGATGCCGAGGGCGAGCAGCGCGACGGCCAGCGCGGGCAGGGGGGCGAGGCCGAGGAGCAGGCCGAGGACCCGGCCGACCGCGGCGAGATTGGCCGCGGCGAAGAGGACGAGTACGGCCACCAGCACCCAGGCGGCGGTCCCGCGCGGGGCATCGGCGCGCGCGGTGCCGAGGGCGATCAGCAGCATGCCGAGAGCGGCCCCGGCCAGCAGCGCGAGCCCGTCATAGGCGGCGCCGAACAGGATCCCGGGCCAGGCCAGGAGGAAGGCGCCGCCGATCCAGGCAATCCCCGCCCCCATGCCGTCGCCCGGCAGCGTAAGGCTGCCCCGGACCCGGCCGCAGGCGGCGGCGCCGGCGACGGTCCCGGCCAGCATCAGCGCGGCTGTGGGTGCCGGCGCGAGTCCCATGAGGTCGGCGGCCGCCACCGCGATGGCGAAAGCACCGAAGGCGCCGGCGAAGGTCCAGGGAAGGCTGTCCGGCCGCATATCGGCTCCCGCTCTCGGCCGGGGTCGAGCATTGGTCCGGCGGCGGCGTTTGTAGACGCCCCGCCCGGGGGGCTCAACGCCGATCCGCCGGCGAAGCGGCGGTGGCCGCCGCAAAAAGAACGGGGGCGGAGCCTTTTGGCTCCGCCCCCATCCGGCGAGACGCCTCCCTTATTGGTCTTATGCGTCACTGCATCGATGCGTTTCGTTATTTATCAGGATCGAACGAACTGCGAATTCCCCCATCGTCAGTCGCTCGTCGTCAAGTCATCTTCAAGATAAAGTCCAGAAACAACCAGAACTTCTCTTTTTGTTTGGCGTGTCCCCCGTCTCCCGTCTCCAACTGATCCAGCAAAATCGTTGGACGTTTCTCTCCCCTGGAAGGTTCGACTTGCCTGACCGAATTCCTTGAGCCCACTTCCTGGCTCGGAGGCGGGACGTTATTACGCGAAAGCTGGATCGTCCAGCATTTTTTCTTGTTTATCATCAGATAATTATTAAAAGGGCCCCACTTTGTCTTGTGCACTGCAACAGAGACCTTCGCAGGCGCGCTCCGCGCCCGCAGCGCCGCGGGGTTTCCTTTCCCCCCGGCCATCCGGCGCTTGACCGCGGCGGGGCTCATGGGGCCGAATGCCGGTCAAGCAAAGGGGAAGGATCACGGGAATGCTCGGCCGCCGGGACGACAGTCGGGCAGACACCGGACAGCGTCCGGAGACCCTCGCGGCGCTGCTCCGTCAGCCCGGGCGGCTATGGCCGCTCCTGCGCGAATACCTGGGTGTCGGCGCCCGGCGCCGGCAGCAGCCGGTGGCCGATGCCGCGGCGCTGCGCGCCTTTCTCGAAACGAGATCGAGCTTCATCGCCCAGACCACGCTCTACGGCTACCTGCGGACCCGCGCCGGCTCACGCTATCCCGAACTGTTCGACAATGACGGTTTCGCCGCCTCGATCAACGTCGCCAAGTGGCAGATGTGGCTCGCCTGCCTTTCCGATCTCTCGGTCTATGCGGGCGGCATGCTGGCCCGCGATGCGCCGGGCGCGCTGCCTGCCATCGGCGCGCTCATGCGCGGGACGGTGGATCGCATCCTCGCCGATACCGGACACCCGGCCGATGCCGGTCCCGATTTCGAATCCTCGGCGGCGGCGCTCCGCCGGCGGCTCGAGGGCTGCGACTGGTCGGCCGTGGGTGAGGAGGAAGCCTTCTCCGAAAGCCCGCCGGCTCTCGTCCGCTGGGCGCCGATCATCGATTCGCTGAAGGAGGTGGATGCGCCGATCGTGCTGAACTCGGTGCGCTTCCGCTGGCAGGAGGTGCGGCGCGACCTGCGCAAGTCCCTGAACGCCGCCGCGATCCTGGCGGGCTGACCCGCCTCCGTTTCAGCGGGTGAACAGGGCGGCGAAGGCGGCGATTCCCTGCGCGATCTCGCCTTCCAGCGGGAAGGACAGCATGCCCATGACCGAATAGCCGAGCAGCCAGGGCATCACGTAGAACCGCGCCATGTAGAAGAACCAGGCGACGTAGAGCGGCACCAGCGGGGGAATGAGGAAGGCCGGCGTGATCGGCGCGAACAGCCGCAAGAGCGGGTCGGTCACCTGGATGAAGAAGCGCGAGAAGAAGAAGCGGCTCTCCTCCGGCAGGAAGAGGCGCATCCCGAAGCGTCCGATCAGCGTCCACATGATGACGCCGAGGATGTAGTCGAGAATGCTCGCCCAGAGGGGAATGGCTGCCATGGCGCTAACGGTCCCGGACGACGATTCGAATTGCCGTCGAGCATAGGGCAAAAGAAAACCGGGGGGAGAGTGGCTCTCCCCCCGGCTTGCAGTGATCGGCCGACGCTTAAGCCTTGTCGGCCAGGATGGTCGCTCCGCGCGGAATCCGCACTTCGTCGACCATCGCCTGGGTTTCCCGGTCCGGCGCCTCGGTCATGAGCGTCACCACGACCATGGCGATCAGGCTGGCGGCGGTGCCGACGATCCCGAAGCGCAGGTCGTCGAGGCCGAGCCAGGGTGCCATGCCGGCGAACTTGACCATGTAGAGGTACCAGGAGCCGACGCCGAGACCGACCGCCATGCCGGCGATCGCCCCTGCGCGGTTGGCCCGTTTCCACCACACGCCCAGCACCAGCGGGAAGAACAGTCCCGACATCGCGAAGCAGAAGGCCCAGGCCACCGCGCCCAGGATGCCCGTCAGCTTCAGGCTGGCCACCGCGGCGCCGGCGGCGCCGAGGACGATCAGCAGCAGGCGGGCCACCATCAGGCGCTTCTTCGTTTCCGCCTTGGGGTCGATGATCTTGTAGTACAGATCATGCGACAGCGCGTTGGCGATGGCGAGAAGAAGGCCGTCGGCCGTCGACATGGCCGCTGCCATGCCGCCGGCGGCGACCAGGCCGGAAATGACATAGGGCAGACCCGCGATCTCGGGCGTCGCCAGCACCACGATGTCGGCGCGCATGAAGAACTCGTTGATCTGCAATATGCCGTCGCCGTTGCCGTCGACGACCTTCAGCATGCCGACGGAAGTCCATTTCTGGATCCATTCCAGCGCGTTCACGCTGGCGATCGACTTGCCGATGATGCTGGTCGCGAGGTTCGGGTCCAGCACCTGCAGCTTGGTGAGCGTCGCCAGCGCCGGGGCGGTGAAGTACAAGAGCGTGATGAAGAACAGCGACCAAGCCACCGACGACCGGGCGGCGCGAACCGTCGGCGTGGTGAAGTAGCGCATCAGGATGTGCGGCAGCGACGCGGTGCCGAGCATCATGCAGGCGACCAGGGTGACGAACTTCCAGGCCGCCATGGCCGAACCGCTGGCGTCCGAGTGCAGGGTCGTGAGCGCGGAGAGGCCGGGGACCGGCGCCGCCGGCTTCAGCGTGCCGACGCCCAGGATGGGCTCCAGTTCCTTGATGCGCGCCACCGCGTCGCCATAGGCGAATTGCGGGAAGATGCCGAAGTCCTGCTTGATCGACATCCAGAACACCGGCACCAGATAGGCGATGATGAGGACGATGTACTGGGCCACCTGGGTCCAGGTCACCGCCCGCATGCCGCCCAGCATGGAGCAGAGCAGGATGCCGACGAGGCCGAACCACACGCCGGCTTCATAGGGGATCTGCAGCGCGCGGGCGGCGATCGTGCCGGTGGCGTCGATCTGCGCCGTCACATAGGTGAAGGACGCGACCACCAGGACGAGCACGGCCAGGAAGCGCGACAGGTTGCCGCCATAGCGGGTGCCGATGAAGTCCGGCACCGTGTAGCAGCCGAACTTGCGCAGGTAGGGCGCCATCAGCACGGCCACCAGCACATAGCCGCCGGTCCAGCCGACGACGAAGGCGAGGTAGGCGTGGCCGCCGACATAGATGCCGCCCGCCATGGCGACGAAGGAGGCGCCGGACATCCAGTCCGCCGCCGTCGCCATGCCGTTGAACACCGGCGGCACTTCGCGTCCGGCGACGTAATAGGCCGACAGCTGCATCGTCCGCGACAGCCAGCCGATCAGGGCATAGATGGCGATGGTGAAGCCGACGAAGCACAGCCCGATCACGTCGGCGCTCATGCCCATCTGCTCCAGGATCGCCATCAGCACGACGAACAGCAGGAAGCCGCCGGTATAGAAGGCGTAGATCTTGGTCAGGTTGTCTACGAACCTGCCTTCGAGTCTGAAAAGGCTCATGTCCCCGTCCCCCTTTTTCTAGTCGTCTTCGGCCACGCCGCAGTCGCGATCGATCTTGTCCTGCTGCCAGACGAAGATGAACAGCTGGATCACGAAGGCGAACAGCGAGCCCTGGGCGGCCATGTAGTAGCCGACCGGGAAGTGCAGGAAGGTGAAGCTGTTGAGGTCGGATGCGAACCAATGCGCCACATAGGCGAAGAAGAACCAGACGACCAGATGGATGATCATCAGGCTCCGCGTTCGGCTCCAGTGTTCCTGTTGCCGGTCCATTGTTCGGTCGGTCACGGTGTCTACCCCCCTTGGTTTGCCTCGGGCTGGCGGGTACCGATCCGGTTCCCCGAGGATCGGTGTCGTCCCCCGGATGCACGGCGACTTGCGACTCGCGGTGCAATCCATTGAAAAAGCTACGGATGGCCCAGCAATTGCGACAGCCCTACCAAAGTCGTACGACTGTTCGGCCCAGGCCCAATTCTGCTGCACCGCAATAAAGGCGCCCTGTTGCTTTCCGGCAGCGCAATAATAATCGGTGGATCAATTGCAGGACTGCGGGCGTCGCCGGCTTTTCTCGGCGCGAACGGGACTGCCCGTCGCGCGGATCCTTCACCGCATCGTTCCGCTGCTCGCCAGCCGGCGGGACGGCGCCGTCACTGGCTTTTAGTTAGTTAGCTTGCTATTTATATGCGCATGAAGGCTTCCGCCGCACCGGATCCCGAATTCGGCTTCCGCCTCGCCCGCGTGGTGCGCCGCCTGCGCCAGGCGCTGGACGCGGAGCTGCGCGGCTTCGGCCTCACCGAGGCGACCTGGCGCCCGCTCGCCTATGTCGGCCGCCTGGGCGAAGGCGTGCGGCAGAAGGAACTGGCGGCCGCGCTCGGCATCGAAGGTCCTTCGCTGGTCCGGCTGCTGGACGGGCTGGAGCGGCGCGGCCTGATCGTCCGCCGCGAGGAGGAGGGTGACCGCCGCGCCCGCGGCATCTTCCTCACCCCCTCGGGCCGCGACCTGCAGAAGCGGGTGCTGAAGTTCAGCGTCGATATCCAGGCCCGCATTCTCGCCGGCATCCCGGCCGATGATCTCGACACCTGCGATCGCGTGATGCGCCAGCTCGACCGCGCCCTCGACCGGGAGGAGACGCGTGTTCCCCCTCAGCCGTCGAGAGTGGAGAAACCCTGATGTCAGCCGTATCCGAAGCCCTGCCGGTCACCCGCCGCTTCGCGATGGAGGACGGGATCGAACTCGTCGCCGATGCCTGGGGCGATCCCGGCCGTCCCGCCGCGGTGCTGCTGCATGGCGGCGGACAGACCCGGCATGCCTGGAAACGCACCGCCGCCATCCTCGCCGGCCACGGCTTCCATGCGCTGGCGGTCGACCTGCGCGGCCATGGCGACAGCGGCTGGTCGCCCGACGGCGATTATCGCATCGACCGCTTCGCCGGTGATGTCGCCGCCCTCTGCCGGCAGCTGCCGGGCAAGCCGATCCTGATCGGTGCCTCGCTCGGCGGCATCTCCAGCCTGATCGCGGCGGGCGAGGCGCCCGCGCCCATCGCCTCCGCCCTGGTCCTGGTCGACATCACCCCCCGGGTCGAGCCCGACGGCGTCGCCCGCATCCGCGGCTTCATGTCCTCGCATGTCGAGGACGGCTTCGCGACCCTGGAAGAGGCGGCCGATGCCATCGCCGCCTATCTGCCGCATCGCCCGCGCCCGAAATCGCTGGAGGGCCTCCGGAAGAACCTCCGCCTCGGCGAGGACGGCCGCTTCCGCTGGCACTACGACCCGAAATTCGTGAACGGCATGGGCCGGCGCGACGATCCCAGCCGCGAGGCGCGCCTCGCGGCCGCCGCGCGCCGGCTCGTGATCCCGGTGCTGCTGGTGCGCGGCGGGTCGAGCGAACTGGTCTCCGAAGCCGCCGCCCGCGAATTCCTCGCCATGGTGCCAGGCGCGCGCTTCGTCGACGTGCAGGGCGCCGGCCACATGGTGGCGGGCGACCTGAACGATCCCTTCACCGACGAGGTGGTGGCCTTCCTCGACGCGCTGCCGGGCGGCGCGGCGGTGGCGGCGCAATAGCCGGGATCGCTTTGGCGGCGGCCGCCGAAGGCGCTATCCAGGGGCCATGCCGCCGCCGCTCACCCTGATCGAAGGCTTCCTCGCTCCCGCCGCCGCCGATGCGGCGCTCGCAGGCCTGCTGGCCGAAACCCCCTGGGCCCAGCGTTCGCTCCGGATCGCCGGGCGCGCGGTGATGGAGCCGCGCCTCACCGCCTGGTACGGCGAAGCCGGCCGGCGCTACACATATTCCGGACTGACGCTCGACCCGCTGCCCTTCACGCCGCTGCTGCGCGAGCTGAAGGCGGCGGTCGAGAGGGCGGCGGAAACCCTATTCGACAGCGCGCTGATCAACCGCTACCGCGACGGCCGCGACAGCGTCGGCTGGCATGCGGATGACGAGCCGGAGCTCGGCCCCGATCCGCTGATCGCCTCGCTCAGCCTCGGCGCCGTCCGCCGCTTCGTGCTGAAGGCGCGCCGGGGGACCGAGCGTCTCGCGCTCGACCTGCCGCACGGCTCGCTGCTCCTGATGGGCCGGGGCTGTCAGCGCGACTGGCTGCACGCCCTGCCCAAGACCGCCCGCCCGGTGGGGGCGCGCGTCAACCTCACCTTCCGCGCCCTGGTCACGGTGAACGACGGCTGAGTCGCTGGTTCAGCGCCTGGACGTAAGTGCGGTCCTCGGCCGGCAATTCGCCCGCCTCGGCGGCGGCGAGAAAGCCTTCCAGGTCGTCGCGCGTGTCGGGAAACAGGTCGTCCCGGGCCAGCAGCGCGCGGATGATCTCGACATCCGAGCCGGTGGCGGCAGGCGCCGCCCGCGCCGGGGCCTGGGCTGGAACCAGGAGTGTTTCCCATTCCAGATCAAGGGCTTCCGCCTTGGCCGCCAGGGCGCGGGCGGCCTCGAGCGCAGCCGCGTCGTCGGCATCGCCGAGGCGGTTCAGGAGGTCGATCAGGGTGTCGCGGGTTTCGATGTCATAGGCCATGGCCCCGCTTCTAGCATGCTGCCATAGTCGCGCAAAATCAGGGGAACCCGGTGGCTTCGCGGCACATTGGGACAAGGCATGCACATCTTCCTCACCCATTCCGACGCCGCCCTCGCCAACTACTACGGCGCGGAAGCCCTTGAACGGCTTCAGGCTTTGGCGCCGGTGCGGCGCAATCCGCATCCCGACCGGCCGCTCGCCACGATGGAACTGATCGCGGCCGCCCAGGACTGCGCCGTCATCGTCTCCGACCGGCAGACGCCGGGAGAAGCCGGCCTCTTCGCCGCGCTGCCCGGGCTTGCCGCCTTCGTGCGCTGTGCCGTCGATATCCGCAACGTCGATGTCGAAGCCGCCTCGGCGGCGGGAGTTCTGGTCACTCACGCCTCGCCGGGTTTCGTGCCGGCGGTCAGCGAATGGGTGCTGGGCGCCATGATCGGCCTCGGCCGCGGTTTTCCGGCTGCGCTCGCCGGCTGGCGCGAGGGCCGCCAGCCGGAACCGCGCATGGGGGTGCAGCTCGCCGGCGCCACCGCCGGGGTGATTGGCTACGGCGCCATCGGCCGCGAGGTCGTGCGCCTCCTGCGCGCCCTCGGCATGAACGTGCTCGTGGCCGACCCGCATGCGAGCGTGCCTCCGGACATCGCCATGCAGCTGCCGCTGCGCGAACTCCTCGCCGGCAGCGATTTCGTCGTCTGCCTCGCCGTCGCCAATGCGGGGACCGAGAACCTGATGAACGCCGCCGCCTTCGCCGCGATGAAGCCCGGCGCCTTTTTCGTCAATGCGGCGCGCGGCAACCTGGTCGACGAAGGCGCGCTGATCGCCGCCCTCGACGGTGATCGCCTCGCCGGCGCGGCGCTCGATGTCGGCCGCGCACCCGACCAGATGCCGACGGCAGCGCTTGCCGCGCATCCCAAGGTGCTGGCGACACCCCATATCGGCGGGCTGACGCCGGCCGCCATCCGCCACCAGGCGATCGAGACCACCCTGCAGGTCGCCGCCATCCTGAAGGGCGAGGCACCGCAGGGTGCCGTCAATGCGGCCGACTGGAAGAACAGGGGAACGAGCTGATGGCGTCCGATCTGCCGAGGCCCAGGATCGAGGTGCCGCCCGGTGCCTGCGACACGCATATGCACGTCTACTACGCCGGCCACCCCAGCGCCCCCACGGCCGCCTTCCCGCCGCCGCCGGGCCCGCCGGAAGCCTATCGCGACGTGCAGAAGCGCCTCGGGCTGGAGCGCGTGGTGGTGGTGCAGCCTTCGGCCTACGGCTTCGACAACGAACCGACGCTCCGTGCCATGCGCGACCTCGCGCCCGGCTCGCGCGGTGTCGCCGTGGTCGGCCCCACGACGCCGGAGGCCGAGCTGGAGCGCCTGACCGCAGCCGGCATCCGCGGCGCCCGCTTCTTCATGCTGCCGGGCGGCGCACTGCCCTGGGAGGATTTGGGCCTCACCGCCGCGCGGGTGCACGAGGTCGGCTGGCACGTCGTCTTCCAGATGGACGGCCGCTTCCTGCACGAGCGCGCGGGCCTCTTGAAGAGCTTTCCCGGCGACATCGTCATCGACCACAACGGCAAGTTCCTGGAACCGGTCGGCCTGGACCACCCGGGGATGAAGGCGCTGTTCGGTCTCCTCGATACCGGACGGGTCTGGCTCAAGGTCTCCGCTCCCTACGAGACCTCGAAGACCGGCCATCCGGCGTTCGAGGACGTGAGCGTGATGGCCCGCGCCTTCGTCCGCCACGCGCCCGAGCGCATCCTCTGGGCCTCCAACTGGCCGCATCCGAACCAGCCGAAGGATGGCCGCACCGACGAGGCGATGCTGCTCGACATCCTCGCCGACTGGGCGCCGGACGCGGCGGTGCGCCGGCGCATCCTGGTCGACAATCCGGCCGCGCTCTACGGATATTGATGCCCCCCGCGCACCCTCGGGGTCGCGTTTCACGCCGGCACACGAGCCCGTGAAAAAAATCTGAATCGGCTTGACCGAATTCTGGACTTGTGCGTTTCTCTAAGGCAGCTGACGATTTGGCCCGCCAAGCCGGCTCATCCCCGGTCCGAAGACCCGGATGGTGCTCTCGCGACGCTCCCCAAAATCCAGGCTGAACGAAAGCCGCGCGATGGTCGTGCGGCCGATACGCTGCGCGCGAGCGCGGCAAAGGAGACCCGAGATATGGCTACCGGTACCGTGAAGTGGTTCAACACGACCAAGGGCTTCGGCTTCATCCAGCCCGAAGACGGCAGCAAGGACGTGTTCGTCCATGTCAGCGCCGTGGAGCGTGCCGGCATGCGTGGCCTCGTCGAAGGCCAGCGCGTGTCTTTCGAGGTGTCGATGGAGCGCGGCAAGCCTGCCGCGGCGAACCTGAAGGCGCTCTGACGTCCCTTCACGACGTCTGAAATTCGAAGCGGCGGCTGGCAACAGCCGCCGCTTTTTTCTTGTGCCGGCGGCCCGTCCTGCCCGAGGCTCGACCTCTCCCGTCTGTTGGAGCAGCCCATGTCCCGAGCCGATCTCATCCTGCGCGGCGGCGATGTCGTCGACGGCAGCGGTGCCCCCCGTCTCCGCGCCGACGTGGCGATCACCGCCGATCGGATCACCGCCCTCGGCGATCTCGGCGCCCTGACCGCCGATCGCGAGATCGATGCCACGGGCCTCGTGGTCACGCCGGGCTTCATCGACGTCCACACCCATGACGACCGCTACCTGCTGGAAGAGCCGCTGATGCCGGCCAAGGCGAGCCAGGGCGTCACCACGGTCGTGGTCGGCAATTGCGGTTCCTCGCTCGCGCCCTACACCCGCGCCGACCTGCCGCCCCAGGCTTCGCTGATGCTGTCCGACCCGAAGTATCGCTTCCCCACCGCGGGGGGATATTTCGCCGCGCTGGACGAGGCCCGTCCCGCCTTGAACGCCGCCGTCCTCGTCGGCCATCGCTCGCTCCGCTTCAACGCCATGGACGACCTCGAACGCGCCGCCACCGCGGCCGAGATCGGGCGGATGCGCCTGCAGCTGCGCGAGGCGCTCGATGCCGGCGCCATCGGCCTGTCGACCGGCCTCTTCTATCCGGGCGCGCAGAAGGCGACGAAGGAGGAGGTGGCCGAGATCGCCGCCGAGATGAGGGCGGATGACGGCATCTACACCGCCCATATCCGCGACGAGGGCGACCGTCTCCTCGAGGCGATCGAGGAAGCGGCCGAGATCGGCCGCCTCGCCGGCGTGCAGGTTGTGTTGTCGCATCACAAGGCGGCGGGCCGCACCAATTTCGGCAAGACGGCGCTGTCGCTGCCGCTGATCGAGAAGCTGATGCGGGGCCAGCGCCTCGCCTTCGACGTCTACCCCTACATCGCCTCGTCGACGGCGCTGCTGCCGGCCATCGTCGACCGCGCCGATCGGGTCCACATCACCTGGTGCAAGGGGCGCCCCGAATTCGCCAACCGCGATCTCGATCAGGTGGCGAAGGAACTGGGTGGCCTCAGCCGCCAGGATGCAGCCGCCGCCGTCATCCCCGCCGGCGCCATCTATTTCACCATGGACGAGGCCGACGTCTCCCGCGTGGTGGCGCATCCGAAGTCGATGATCGGCTCGGACGGCATCCCCTCGGATGCCTTCCCGCACCCGCGCCTGTGGGGAACCTTCCCGCGCGTGCTCGGCCATTACGCCCGCAACCTCGGCCTCCTGCCGCTCGAACAGGCGGTGCACAAGATGACCGGCCTTCCCGCGGCCGAGTTCGGCCTGAAGGACCGCGGCCTGCTCCGCCCGGGCGCCCATGCCGATCTCGTCCTCTTCGATCCGGCCAAGGTGCTCGACACCGCCACCTTCGATTCCCCGAAGCAGCCGGCCACTGGCATCGTCGCGGTGCTGGTGAACGGCGAGGCCATCTGGTCGAACGGGGCGTCAACCGGCGCCCGGCCGGGCCGCGCGCTGCGGCGGCAGACCGACACCACGCGCGGCCTTTAGTCTAAGCCCTCCCTCGCGCGTGAGCGTGGGGGAGGGTTGGGTGGGGGCGGTGCCGCATCGTCAACGCCACTCCAGACTTCACCACCCCCACCCAACCTCCCCCAGCAAAGCTGAGGGAGGAGTCAGAACAGGTCGGCTGGCGCCGCCTCCGCCACGCGCTCTCAGTTGCCGAGCACCCGCCGCACGAGGTCGGCGGTGTTCCTGGCACCCAGCTTGCGCATCACATTCGCCCTGTGAAACTCGACGGTACGCGGGCTGATCCCGAGCATGCGGGCCGCTTCCTTGCTGGAGGCGCCGCGCACGATCTGCGCCAGGGCGACGCGTTCGCGCGGCGTCAGCTGCTCATGGCCCTCGAACGGCTTGGACAGCACGTCGAGGGCGTTGTGCAGCCGTTCGATCTCCCGCCGGGCCTGCCGCAGCTCCGGCGTCGCCAGGAACTCCCAATCGCCGTTGCGTCGGACGGTGCAGCACTGATGGGCCCGCGCCACATCCAGCATGTCGACGGCCCGGCTGGACTGCAGCGAGTAGGTGCAGAGCACCACCATCCGCTGTCCGGCAAGCGAGCGGTCAAGCTCGTGCTCGTACTCGCAGAACGCCTGCCAGTGATTGGACTCGATCCAAAACGCATTGCCGCTCACCCGCATGCCGTCGAAGCCCTTGGCGAGCGCGGCGCGCAGCTTCTCGTTCCAGCCGCCGGTGATCCGCTGCAGATCGAACTGGTTGCCGCGCAGATACCAGTCGGTGCCGGGGATGATCTCCATCCGTCCAGCCGCGAGGTGCGCCTCCAGGTCGGGGATGGCCGCGCGCAAGGCGGCCTTGGCCTCGGCCTCGACAACCGGCTCCGAGATCGCCCAGACACAGAACTCGTTCCTCGTCAGGCCGGCCTGGAAATAGGCCGCCGCCGTATCCAGCAGGTCGTCCTTGGTCTCGTAGAAGACGCAGATATGGCCGCCCCACGGCACATCGCCCACCACGCGGATGCCGGTCGGCCGCAAGGGCTGATCCTCTGCCGACGGGCCGGGCTTGGGCTTGGCCGGCGGGCGCCCCGTGGTTCCGCCGTCGCGACGCGTGGTCGTGATGGTTGGGGACATCTTGCCCTCCCGGCGTCAGATCCGCAGTTTCCGCGGCAGCGAATGCGATTGCTTCTGGACGCACGTAGCGGCCCTGGGGCCGCAGCCCGACAAGAGCAAATCGGGCACCCTCGTACTACTACGAGTATCGGCCTCTACTCGTAGTCTTACAAGGTTTCCGGACGGCGCCGGCCCCCCAGATTGACGGATCTGGGCGGAGGTGATCGATGCGGCGCTACTTCTTTCTGGTCCACGGGGAACGCGGCACGGACGAAGACCCTGCAGGGTTCGCTTTGTCCGGTGACAGCGCGGCCATGCTGCGCGCCGTCGCCATGTGCGCCGAAATCGGGTGCAACGGCGGCTTCCATCTCGGCTTCGCCGTCAGCGTTCGGGACGAACACGGCGCCACGATCGGTCGGGTCTCGGTCGTCGTGGCCACCGCCGCCGCGGAGCCTCGCGATGACTAGACTGCACCGGGCGAGGATCGCCTCCGTTACGGTCTCCGCGGCTCTCGTTGTGCTTGCTGCCTCGGTGGCCGATCCCGCCGTCGACGGCTTGCCGGCGATCGCGCAGCATCGGCTCATCGCCGCGGTGTCCCTGGTCATGGCCGTGGCCTCGGTTTTGGCTCTCGGAATCGCCATCGGATGGTGCGCGTCTGGCGGCGTCGGGCCGTCCGCGGCGGCCACGGCCGACTTGTCGCCGGTCAGGCCGGTTCCAGCCCAGGCCCAGGCCCAGGCCCAAGCCGAAGCCGAAGCCGAAGCCGAAGCCGAAGCCGAAGCCGAAGCAATGACGCGGGCAGAGACCGAGTTCCTGGCCAACATGAGCCACGAGCTGCGCACGCCCTTGAACGCCGTGATCGGCTTCGCCGAGCTGATCCTGAGCGAGGTGCACGGCCCGATAAGCGACCGGCGCTACTGCGACTACGTCAGCCATATCCGCACCGGCGGCGAGCAGTTGCTGGCGATCGTCGAGGCCACGCTGGACCTGTCCCAGCTTGCTGCTGGTCAGCTCGACCTGAAGCCGTGCCACGTCGAGCCGCGGGCCATTGTCGAGGAATGCGCCCAATCTGTCGCCGCGCAGGCCGAGGCCGCCAAGGTTGAGCTGGTGGTGCGGCCTTCGGTTGCCCCGCCGATCGCGGCGGACCCGGCAAGGCTCAAGCAGGTGCTGATCAATCTGCTGTCGAACGCCATCAAGTTTACCGCGCAGGGGGGGCGGGTCAGCATCGGCGCCACCGGTCGCGACGCCGCCGTCGCCTTCGAGGTGACCGACACCGGCAATGGCATGACGCCCGGCCAGGTCGACCTCGCAATGCAGCCCTTCCGGGTGATCGACAGCTGTATGACGCGTCGGCAGGGCGGCATCGGCCTGGGGCTGCCGCTGGCGGAACGCCTGGTGCGGCTGCATGGCGGCGAGCTGCGCATCGACAGCCGTCCCGGACGCGGCACCGCGGCAACGGCGATCTTGCCGGTGAGCATTTCAGGCCAGCAGAAGAGCGGTAGCGCGCCATGAATTTCATTCGCACCGGCTTGAAGAAGCTCGCGGGCATGTTGCTCGCGCTGACCGACGACGCCCCGCAGTCCACCGCCGGCCCGAACGCCAATCCGACCAGGCCGCTCGGCGCGGTGCGCAGGGCGAACGCGCCGACGGTCATGGCCGGCAGCATTCAGCTGCTCGGCATGGCGGAGATCAAGCAGCGATTGGGCGCGCGCTGGAGCGCGGTCGCCGACATCGCCTGCCGGATTGCCGAACAGGCCATCCAGCGGCACCTCTCGGTCGAGGATGCCTATCAGCGTCAAGGCGGAGAGGGCTTCGCGCTGTGCTTCGCCTCGCCCGACAAGGCGCAGGCAGAGGCCAAGACCAGGGCGATCGCCGAGGAGATCGCCACGCAGCTGTCCCGGCAGGCGCCGCAAATTCCCCTCCAGGTCGATCACACCGTCGCCGAGTTGAAATGGGCCGATATCGACAATGGCGAAGAGGAATCGATAGCCGAACTGATCGCCCGCGAACTGCGCCAGCTGCGCGAGAGGGCGGAAGCCGCGGCACGGGAATGGCGCAACGAGCTGCTGCGCACCGCCGGAGTCCGCTTCGGCCCGATCTGGCACCCGCCACGCCGTATCATCACCAGCTATCGCGCCATGCTGAACGAGCAGACCGGTACCCAGGCGTTGCAGCGCCTGGCCAACGTCACGACGCCGGATGAACTGAAGAGCACGCTGCACGAACTCGATTGTCTGATTGTCGGGCGAGCGATCAAGGCCCTCGACCGGCTGCTGCATACCGGCGGCATGGCGCAGATGCTGGTTCCGGTGAACTTCAACTCGCTGAGCAATCGCACGGCGCGGGAGAAGTACCTCAACCTCTGTCGCGACATTCCCCAACACTACACCCGCTTCTTGCTGTTCGAGGTGCATGGCGCCCCGAACGGCACGCCGGTCTCCCGCCTGATCGAGATTGCGTTGTCGCTCAAGCCTTACGGCCATGGCGTGCTGGTGGAACTGCCGGCGGGCGGCGGCCAGCTTCAGGAGCTGGCGTCGATGGGCCTGCTCGGCCTCTCGGTCGATGCCAAGTCGCTGCCGCGCAACCTCGGGCAGGCCACGACCGCGCTCACTCGGCTGGTCTCCACGGCCACCGCGCACAACCTCAAGGTGTTCGTCCACGGCGCCGATACGGTGGGCACCCTGGAGGCGGCACAGAAGGCACGCGCCGACTGCATAGACGGCCGGGCGGTCGCCCTACCCCTGCCCGAGCCGAAGACCGCCTATCGCTGGACTCCGGGTTGATCCTGGCCGCAGGTGCCACCCCCCGTCTCAACCCTCTCGCGTCCCCGGCGGGGGAGGGTTCAGAACAAACTCGGCTGGCGCGGCGGCTCCGGCGGCGCTTCGATCGCCGGCGGGTCGAGGCAGGCGGGATCGTCGTTCCGTACCGCGTTGACGCGCGGGCCGACCATCCGCGCCGTCATCGCCTCGGCCGGAAAGGGCGCGAGACAGCGGGCGAGGTCGTCTTCATTGCTCTCCTCCAGCCAGGTCTCGACATCCTCTGCCCGCAGGATGGCCGGCATGCGGTCGTGCACGTTCACCGCCAGCGCATTCGCCGCCACCGTGATGACGCAGCAGCTTTCCACCGTCTCGCCGGTTTTCGGGTCGGCCCGGGATTCCCACAGCCCGGCGAAGGCGAAGGGCTCGCCGCCGAGACTGGTGTAGTACCAGGGCTGTTTCGCCTTGCCCTCGCGCTGCCACTCGTACCAGCCGTCGGCCGGAAGGATGCAGCGCCGTTTTCCGAACGCCGCGCGGAAGGAGGCCTTCCCGGCCACCGTCTCCGCCCGCGCATTGATCAGCGGCGGCCCCGCCTTCGGGTCCTTCACCCAGGACGGGATGAGGCCCCAGCGCAGCATGGCGATGCCACGGCCTTCTTCGTCGCGCCGGATCACCGGCACCATCTGCGTCGGTGCGATATTGAAGCGCGGCTGCAGGTTCGGGCGCCCGGCGGTGATGGTGTAGAGCGCGACCAGAACCGAGAACGGCGCGGTCAGCACATAGCGCCCGCACATGCAGCCAACCTCAGTCCCGGAACGACGGGTCGAGCGCGTCGAGCTTCTTCAGCAGTGCGGGCCATTCGAGGATGCCGAAGCGCCGCCGCACGCCCGGCTGGTACTGCTTCCACGACGCCTCCACCACTTCGGCCGGCGGGAGGGTGAGCTTGGTGTTCGCCGCCATCGCCGCCACCTGGACCTGGCAGGCGCGCTCCAGGCGATACATGGAATTGAACGCCTCCGCGATGCTGGCGCAGGCGACCAGCAGGCCGTGGTTGCGCAGGATCATCCCCTCATGCTCGGCGAGATTGGCGAGCAGCCGCCCCTGTTCGTCGAGGTTCAGCACCACGCCCTCGTAGTCGTGATAGGCGATCCTGGCGAAGCGCATCGACGTCTGCGCCAGCGGCAGCAGCCCGCATTCCATCGCCGACACCGCCATGCCCGCCACCGTATGGGTGTGGATGATGCAGTCGATCTCGTGCTTCTCGCGATGGATGGCGCTGTGGATGACGAAGCCGGCCCGGTTCACCGGATAGTCGGTCGGGTTGAACAGCACCTTGCCGTCGAGGTCGATCTTGATGAAGCAGGACGCGGTCATCTGCTCGTAGAGCATGCCGTGCGGGTTGATCAGGAAGGCCCCGTCCTCGCCCGGCACCCTGGTGGTGACGTGGTTCGCCGTCATCTCGGTCATGCCGTAGAGATCGAGCAGGCGATAGCAGGCGGCGAGGTCGACGCGCTTCTGCCATTCCTCGGCGCTGACCTGATCGCGCACCGACCGTCCGGGCTTCAGCTGATGGATGGACATGCGAACCTCCCTCTCACGTGGCGACGGCGTCGATCAGCGTATCGATCAGCCGATGCACCGTCAGCACCTCTTCCGGCAGCCGGTGTCGGGCGGCGGCTACTCGATCGCCGATATCCGGCTGTTCCGGCTGTCCTGGCGGGTCCGCGATCGGCTGCGCGCTGCCGGCGTGACCCGGCTCACCAGGTCCAGGTCTGCGGATTGGGGACGGGCTTGCCTTCGCCGGCCAGCATGAAACCCTTGATCAGGCGGATCAGCATCCAGACCACGGTGGCGAGCAATACCAGCCAGCCGATCAGCAGGATCGCCGTCAGCATGCCGATGACCGAGAACAGGAAGCCGATCCAGAAGGTGCGGATCTGGAAGGTGAAATGGCTGGCGGCATCCGCCGCCGCCTCGCCGCGCTTCAGATAGGCGACGATCACCCCGGCAATCGTGGTGATGCCGACCACGAAGCCGACGAAATAGAGGATGTAGACGAGTTTCACGCCGTCGAACTTCGCGGCCGTGGCTTCCGTGCTCACCATGCTCCGACGCCCCCTCGCTGTGCGGGCCGCCCCCCGGCGAATCCCTGGCGAACGCTATTCAATAGACCTCGGCTTGTCATCGCGATTGCATTTGTACGATATATGTTCTATACTCTTCCAGAGGAAAATCAAGGACGGCCGGCCATTGTCCGGAGCCGGTCTGCGCGCCGTCATTCCTCCGGCGGCATCCCATACAACGACTGTGCGGGGTGGTGCTCACAGGCAGGCAGCGCGCCGGCGAGCCCGGCTCGATGCGCATGCCCGGGGGCCCCGGCGCGGCGATGGGCGACGGCGATGTGGCCGGATTTGTCCGGACATAACTGTATGGTGATGCTGTGGTTCAAGGCAAAACCTCGGCCGAAAGGGGCTGAAACTGGCGCGGCGCGGGCCGGCACCGGCCGCGGACGGGCTTGTTCTGGCTCGAATTGGCTCGAATTGGCAGGTTTAGGCGGGGTGCCGAATTCCGGAAATGACCGAAATGTCATATAAATCAGTTACATGCGTCGCATCCGGATTCAGGCTCGCCGCCTTGGTGGCAAGGCGGCGCCGCGGCCGGGATCCGTGGGCGGGGGGAAGACGGACAGAAATGACCGCGGGCGTTCTCTCGAAGCGGCCATTTTTGGCCGCGGCCGGATCTGGCCGCGATCACCGAGGCGGACAGAAATGTCCGCCCCCCGATTCCTGTCTTTCCCGTCCCCTCGCCGCTATATGATCGCCTGAACAGCAAGCGCCCGCTTTGGAGGAAATGCGCATGACCGCCTGCATCGTCGGCTGGAACCACAGCAAGTTCGGCAAGCTCGATGGCCGCGACATCGAGGACCTGATCGTCGAGGTCGCCGCCGGCGCCATCGCCGATGCCGGGATCGAGCCGAAGGACGTCGACCGCATCTTCCTCGGCACCTTCAACGCCGGGATGGAACGGCAGGAATTCGTCTCCTCGCTGGTGCTGCAGGCCTCGCCCGATTTCCGCTTCACGCCCGCGACCCGGGTGGAGAATGCCTGCGCCACCGGCTCGGCCGCCATCCACCAGGGCATCGCCGCCATCGCGGCAAGGCAAGCGCGCTTCGTGCTCGCCGTCGGCGTCGAGAAGATGACCACGCTCTCCAGCAAGGAAGTCGGCGACTGCCTGATCAAGGCCTCCTACCTGAAGGAGGATGGCGACGAGCCGGCCGGCTTCGCCGGCGTCTTCGGCCGCATCGCGCATCACTATTTCCAGCGCTACGGCGACCAGTCCGATGCGCTGGCCCGGATCGCCGCCAAGAACCACAGGAACGGCGTGCAGAACCCGCTCGCGCATATGCAGAAGGACTTCGGCTACGACTTCTGCCGCACCGCTTCCGACAAGAACCCGCTGGTCGCCGGCCCCTTGAAGCGCACCGACTGCTCGCTGGTGTCGGACGGCGCGGCGGCGGTCGTTCTCACCGACGTGGAAACCGCGCTCTCCATGAAGAAGGCGATCGCCTTCCGGGCCACCGCCCAGGTGAACGACTACCTGCCGATGTCCAAGCGGGACATCCTCGCCTTCGACGGCCCGGCCGAAGCCTGGAAGCGTGCCTTCGCCTCGGGGAAGGTGAAGCTCGACGATCTCAGCCTCGTCGAAACCCACGACTGCTTCACCGTGGCCGAACTGATCGAGTACGAGGCGATGGGCCTGACCGAGAAGGGCCAGGGTGCGCGCGCCATCCTCGAAGGCTGGACCGAGAAGGACGGCAAGCTGCCGGTGAACGCCTCCGGTGGCCTGAAGTCGAAGGGCCATCCGATCGGCGCCACCGGAGTCTCCATGCACATCATGGCGGCGATGCAGCTCTCCGGCACGGCCGGCGGCATGCAGATCCCCAACGCCAAGCTCGCCGGCGTCTTCAACATGGGCGGCGCCGCGGTGGCGAACTACGTCTCCATCCTCGAACCGCTGCGCTGACGCGTTGAGCCCTCCCTCGCGCGTCAGCGTGGGGGAGGGTTGGGTGGGGGCGGTGACGCATCGGCATCGTCGATCAATGCGTCACCGCCCCCACCCGGCCTCCCCCATCTGACGACGGGGGAGGAGAAGTAAAAATAAGGGGAGAAACACCATGCCCGGACGTCTGGCCGGCAGAATCGCGATGGTGATCGGCGCCGGCTCTTCCGGCCCCGGCTGGGGCAACGGCAAGGCCACCTCGGTGCTCTTCGCCCGCGAAGGGGCCAAGGTCTTCGGCGTCGACCGCAATCCCTCGGCGCTGGAAGAGACCGCAGCGATCATCCGGGGCGAAGGGGGCGACTTCACCGCCCATACCGCGAACGTGGTCGAGGCGGACGAAGTCGGCGCCATGGTGCAGGCCTGCATCGACACCCATGGCAGGATCGACGTGCTGCACAACAATGTCGGCATCGCCAAAGTGGGCGGTCCGGTGGAGCAGTCGGAGGCCGAATGGGACCTCGTCATGGACGTGAACGTGAAGTCCATGTTCCTGACCTGCAAGCACGTGCTGCCGCAGATGGTCGATCAGGGCGGCGGGTCGATCGTCAACATCGCCTCCATCGCCGGCATCCGTTTTCTCGGCATCCCCTATGTCAGCTACGCCGCCTCGAAGGCGGCGGTGATCCAGTTCACCAAGGCCATCGCCCTGGAATATGCGGACCGGAAGATCCGCGCCAACTCCATCCTGCCCGGGCTGATGGACACGCCGATGATCTACGACCCGCTCGCCGACGCCTATGGCGGCCAGCGGAAGATGATCGACAGCCGCAATCGCATGGTGCCCATGGGCCATATGGGCACCGCCTGGGACGTGGCCCATGCCGCGCTCTTCCTCGCCTCCGACGAGGCGAAGTACATCACCGCCACCGAACTCGTCGTCGATGGCGGCCTCACCGCCCAGGTCGGCCGTCCGGGCTGATGGCGATGTGACCATTCATTCGGTCTCCTCATCCCGAGGGCGCGCGGAGCGCGTGTCTCGAAGGACGAGGAGGCCGCCGCACAAAAGGAGACGTCATGAGCCAGTTCAACGCAGTCGTGATCGAGGATGTGGACGGCAAGGCCAAGGTCGGCCTGAAGCAGCTCTCGCTGTCCGACCTTCCCGACAACGACGTCCTGGTCGAGGTCGCCTATTCGACCGTGAACTACAAGGACGGCCTGGCACTCGCCGGCAACAGGAACAAGATCGCCCGGAAGCTGCCCATGGTGGGCGGCATCGATCTCGCCGGTACGGTGCTGGAATCGAAGAACCCGGCCTGGAAGGCCGGCGACAAGGTGATCGTCAACGGCTACGGCCTCTCGGAAGCGCATTGGGGTGGCTATGCCCAGAAGCAGCGGGTGAAGTCCGAATGGCTGGTGCGCCTGCCGGACGCCTTCAGCCCGAAGCAGGCGATGGCGATCGGTACGGCGGGCTATACCGCCATGCTCTGCGTGCTGGCGCTCGAGGATTACGGCATCGCGCCGGGGCAGAAGGAAGTGCTGGTCACCGGCGCCGCGGGGGGCGTCGGTTCGGTCGCCATCACGCTGCTCTCCGGCCTCGGCCACAAGGTGGTCGCCTCCACCGGGCGGCCGGAAACCCATGACTATCTGAAGGGCCTGGGCGCCACCGAATGCATCGACCGCGCCGCGCTCGGCGAGAAGGGCGCGCCGATGCAGAAGGAGCGCTGGGGCGCCGCCGTCGATTCCGTCGGCAGCACCACCCTCGCCAATGTGCTGGCGCAGGTTTCCTATGGCGGCGCCGTGGCCGCCTGCGGCCTCGCCGGCGGCATGGACCTGCCGGCCTCCGTCTTCCCCTTCATCCTGCGCAACGTGGCCTTGCTCGGCGTCGATTCCGTGAATGCGCCCATGGTCCGGCGCGAGCGCGCCTGGGCCCGGCTGGCGAAGGATCTCGACAAGACGAGGCTCGACGCCATGACCGAAGTCGTGCCGATGTCGAAGGTGATCGACCTCGCCCCGAGGATCCTGGCGGGTCAGGTGCGGGGCCGGGTGGTCGTAGACGTCAATGCGTGACGGTCGTTCCAGCGGAAGCGGTGGATTTGCGCTAAGTTCGCCACATTGCAGGGTCGGGAATCTTAGGGGGACCCATCGTGGCCGTCGTCACCGTACCGTTGCACCGCTCGATCGGTGCGCGGATCTATGGCGTTGATCTCGCCAAGCCGCTCGACGAGGCGAGCCTGGCCGAGATTTCGGCTGCGCTCGATCTCTGGCACGTTCTGGTGTTTCCCGATCAAGATCTGACGCCGCAGGCGCAGATCGCCTTCAGCCGCCGTTTCGGCGAACTGGAACTGTATCCCCAGGCCTTCAGCCGGGCGGCGGAACATCCGGAGATCTTCATGGTCTCCACCGTCGACGAGGACGGCCGGCAGATCCCGCTCGACGATCCGCGCGCCCGCTTCCTCAAGCTGACCGAGCGCTGGCATTCCGACAGTTCCTTCCACGCCTGCCCCAGCCGGGGCTCCGTGCTCTATGCGATCGAGGTGCCCCCCGAATGGGGCGACATGCTGTTCGCCGATCTCAAGGCCGCCTGGCGCGCAATGCCGGAGGGACGCCGCAGGCAGGTGCAGGATCTGCGCGCCGTGCACGATTTCGCGCGCAGCCGCGCGCTGGAACCGGGACTGCCGCCACTATCGGCGGCCGAGGCGGCCGCGGTGCCGCCGGTCAGTCATCCGCTGGTGCGCCGTCACGCGGATGGCAGCGCCTCCCTCTTCATCAGCGACTGGATCACCGGGATCGAGGGCCTGGCGCCGGATGCGAGCGAGCGGATGCTGGGCTGGCTCACCGGCTGGGCGACGTCGGAACAGTTCGTCTATCGCCACAGATGGAAACGCGGCGATCTCGTCATCTACGACAACACCTGCACCCTGAACGCCGTCGAGCCCTTCGACCGCGCCGTGGTGCGCCGCGTCCTGCGCCGCACCACGATCAAGGGCGCGGCGGGGGCCGGTTAGAAAGTGATCGGTGCCGGCAGTGCCGCGCCGATATCCACGAACCAGTAGTCCTCCATCACCGCGAGGGGCTGGCTGGGATCCGGCGGCGGGATGAAGCGGGGGGTCTCGGTCGCCGAATAGCTCAGGATCATGCGCGGCCTGCCGTGCAGGTCCGGGTCGATCGGAAAAGACAGGGTCTCGGCCTGCGCGACCAGGCCGTTCGGGAACCGGTGATGGTAGGTGAACAGGCTGCCGCAGGGCTGGCTCACCATGGCCGCGATACGGGCGGCGCGGATCTCGCGATGCTCCGGCGGGCTGAGGTCGATGTAGTTGGCCCCGGTCAGTTCGGCGCCGATCAGGTCGCGGATCGCCGTGCCGACCACCTTGAAGCGGACGTCGTAGCGGCTGTTGCATTCCTGCAGGGTGACCAGCGGCAGCAGCGCCTTGATATCGCCGAGCGCGATATCGCTCCGGCGCGGCAGAAGCCGTCCCCCGCGCCAGCGGTTCCAGGCATCGAGCAGCTGGTGATTGCGCGGCGATTCGACCTGCCGCGGCAATGTCACCTGAGGCCGGGTGAGGGAGAGAGTGTCCACGGCCCCTTTAGTGACAGGTTCCGGTTAAGGCTCCCTTTCCCGGTTCACGGGGCCGCTGCGGCGCTGATGGCGGCTGGCAGCCTGGAGGACAGATGCGCGAATCGGCCCGCGACCAGCACGGCGACGATCGCCGGCCGTTCGTCCCGGTCGTCGACCAGCAGCAGGTCGGCCCGCTTGCCCGGCGCGATGCCGCCGCGGTCCCCGAGACCGAGGGCTTCGGCCGGGGCCGCGGAAACGCGGGCCCAGGCCTGTGCCAGGCCGCAGGCGCCGTCGCGCACCAGGCGGAAGGGCGCCAGGTGCAACGCGGGGTAGTAGTAGTCGGAGGCGAGGATGCCGCAGGCGTCGCGGGCCACCATCTCCGCCGCCGAGGGGCAGTTGATGTGGCTGCCGCCGCGCAGCACGTTCGGGGCTCCGAAGATGATGTGGTCGCCTGCCGCGCGCGCGGCGAAGGTGGTTTCCTCGGTGGTCGGGAACTCGGCGATCCGCGCGCCGAGGTCGCGGAAGTCGCGGCGCATCGCCGGGCTGGTGTCGTCATGCGAGGCGAGCGGCACGCCCGCCTTCCGCGCCGCCGTCGCCAGTGCTTCGCGGGCGGGACCGGTCTCCTCGGCCCGGGCCAGCACGCTCTCGACCTTCGCGGCGAAGGCTTCCGCCGTCATGCCGCTCCGCTCGGCGTATTTGGCGACCTGCCTCGGGTCGTTGCGGCGCGCCGCGATCGCCGGCGTGTGATCGTTGAAGGCGAGGAGGCCGACCCGGCCCGCATCGATCCAGCGCAGGATCAGCGGCACGGCCTCGAGATTGTAGAGTTCCCAGCGCACATGCAGCCGCGTATCGCAGGCGAGGCGCCCCTGCAGCCGGGACAAGGCATCCGCCAGGCCTTCGCCGGTCTCGTTGCTCCGCAGCCCGGGCTCCCAGGACAGCGTTACCGCGTGCAGCGCCGTGGTGATGCCGTTCGCGATCAGCTGCCGGTCGGTATCGATCAGCGCAGTCTCCAGGTCGAAGGTGACGCCGGGGCGGGGCATCACCTGGCGCTCGAAGGCATCGCCGTGGATGTCGACGATGCCGGGCAGGACCAGAAGGCCGCTCGCATCGATCGCCGGGCCGGTGCCCCGCTCGGCGATACGGCCCTCCTCGATGCCGAGATCCGCCCGAACGAGGCTGCCGTCGCTCCAGAGGACCCGCCCCCCTTCGATCCGCATGTCATCCATCCTCGACTGAACCGCGCGCCGACTGCCTTACGACCGTTTCGGCGACCGAATTATGACATGCCGTGCCACCTGTGGCGCCCGGCCGCGTTGCCGGGCTTTCAGGGGGCTGCTATACGGCGATCGTCACTGGGGAGTAGCCGCCCTCCGACGAGAGGGGCTCGCGTCAACACACTTGGTCTTCGGATCATGGCGCGAGCGGCCGCAAGGCATGGCGAGACCTTTGGCACATGCTCCCACCGCTCTCGGACTGGGCGGGGTGTAGGGCATGGCCAGGGTCGAACTGCCGCCTAGTCCCCACGCGTGTTCCATTTGGACGCTTTCCTGTCGTCGACTGCTGTCGTCGCGCTCGCCGAGATGGGCGACAAGACGCAGCTCCTCGCCCTCGTCCTCGCAGCCCGCTATCGCGCGCCGGTTTCCGTCGGTCTCGGCATCCTGGTGGCGACGATCGTCAATCACCTGGCGACCGCCGCCGCGGGCATGCTGGCGGCCGACCTCCTCGTGGGACCCTGGCTGCCTTGGATCATCGCCGCCGCCTTCATCGGTATTGGCATCTGGACGCTCGTGCCCGACAAGCTCGATGATCGAGGCGTGGCACCGAACTCGCTTGGCGCCTTCCCGGCCACCCTGATCGCCTTCTTTATCGCCGAACTGGGCGACAAGACCCAGTTCGCGACAGCGGTGCTGGCGGCCGAGCATCAGGCGCTGATCGCTGTGACCGCGGGTACCACGCTCGGGATGATGGCGGCGAACCTGCCGGTGGTGGCGCTGGGGTCGGTCTTCACCCGCCGCCTCCCGCTCGACTGGCTGCGGCGCGGCGCGGCGGCCCTGTTCATCGCGACCGGCATCTATGCCTTCTTCAGTGCACCCGGCCTGTGACAGTATGGTCGGATTGAGCGGGGAGGACGCATGAGCGGGCAGGCAACGTCGATCGGGACATTCGACTACGTGATCGTGGGCGCGGGCTCGGCCGGCTGCGTGCTGGCCAACCGGCTTTCGGCCGATCCGGACGTCAAGGTGCTGCTGCTCGAGGCCGGGGGGAAGGACAACTACGTCTGGATCCATATCCCCGTCGGCTATCTCTACACCATGAACAACCCGCGTACCGACTGGCGTTTCCAGACGGAAGCGGAAGCAGGGCTGAACGGCCGGGTGCTGAACTATCCCCGCGGCCGCGTGCTGGGCGGCTGTTCCTCGATCAACGGCATGATCTACATGCGCGGCCAGGCGCGCGACTACGACCACTGGCGCCAGCTGGGAAACACCGGCTGGGCCTGGGACGACGTGCTGCCCTATTTCATGAGGATGGAGGATTTCGCTCCCGGTGCCGACGAGATGCACGGCGCAGGCGGCGAATGGCGGGTGGAGAACCAGCGCCTGTCCTGGGAGATTCTCGATGCCTTCCGCGAGGCGGCGGCCGAGGTCGGCATCCCCAAGACCGACGACTTCAACCGCGGCAACAACGAAGGCTGCGGCTATTTCCAGGTGAACCAGCGCCGCGGCGTGCGCTGGAACGCCTCCCGCGCCTTCCTGCGCCCGATCGCCGACCGGAAGAACTTGGTGGTTCTGACCGGCGCGCAGACCGAACGCGTGCGGCTGGCGGGCAAGCGTGCGGTGGGCGTCGAGTTCCGCCAGAACGGTGGGCTGAAATTCGCCGAAGTGGCGGGCGAGGTGATCCTGGCCGCCGGCGCCATCGGCTCGCCGCATATCCTCCAGCTGTCCGGCATCGGCCCGGGCGACGTGCTCTCCGACCACGGCATCGCGGTGCAGCAGGACATTCCTGGTCTCGGTCGCAACCTGCAGGACCATCTGCAGCTGCGGCTGATCTACAAGGTGAGCGGCGTGCCGACCTTGAACGAGCGCGCCAACAGCCTGATCGGCAAGGCCGGCATGGGCCTGGAATACGCCCTCTTCAAGCGCGGCCCGATGACCATGGCGCCCTCGCAGTTGGGCGCCTTCGCCAAGAGCGATGCCTCGCGCGAGACGCCGAACCTCGAATATCACGTGCAGCCGCTCAGCCTGGAGAAGTTCGGCGAGCCGCTGCATCCTTTCCCGGCCTTCACCGCCTCGGTCTGCAACCTCCGCCCGGAGTCACGCGGCGAAGTGCGGCTGCGCTCGGCCGATCCGGCGGACAAGCCGATCATCCGGCCGAACTACCTGTCGACGCCCGAGGACCGGCATGTGGCGGCGGACTCGATCCGCCTCACGCGGAAGATCGTCGGCGCGCCGGCCCTGCAGAAATACCAGCCGGACGAGTTCAAGCCGGGCGGCCTGTTCCGCTCGGAAGAAGAACTGGCCCGCATCGCGGGCGATATCGGTACGACCATCTTCCACCCTGTCGGCACCTGCCGGATGGGCGATGATCCGCAGGGCGTGGTCGATGCCCGGCTGCGGTTGCGCGGCATCGAAGGTCTCCGCGTGATCGACGCCTCGGTCATGCCGACCATCACCTCGGGCAATACCAATGCGCCGACGATGATGATCGCCGAGAAGGGGGCGGCGATGCTGCGCGAGGATCGCCGCGGGGCCAAGGCGGCCGCCTGATCAGTCGATCCGCCGCAGCACGGCCGAGACGGCGCCGCTGCCATCCTCGCGCGACCAGTGGATGTCCATCAGTCCATCCTCCCGCTGTCGGATGTCGATGAGGGGTCTGCCCTTTTCGTCGAAGCGGATTGCCCCGCTTGCCGGGTCCAGCCTCCCGACCCTGCTCTGGTGGCCGGGCTGCTCGGACGGGCGGCGATTCTGGGCCGTCCAGGCATAGATCGCCTCGACCTTGTGCCCGCTGACGTTCCGGACGATCAGCATCGCCTCCCTGCCTTGCGGGTACCAGCCCCACCAGCGGCCGACCAACGCGTCCCGGCCGGCATCGAGGCGTAGGGTCGTAGGCAAGGCGAAATCCGCCAATGCCGGCGTCAGGTCTGGCTCGCAGGATTCCCGTGCGGTTGGCGCCGGCGCGGCGATGAAGGCTAAGACACAGGGGCCGAACCGGCGGCCGAAGGCGAGCGACTGGCCGACGCCGTGGCCTTCGAACCCCGCCGGCGCCTCGACCATCATCGAAGGCAGGCCGCGGGCCAGTAGGATCTCGGAGAGTTTCGATCCGCGTCCTCCGGGGTCATAGGGATCCCTGGCGAAGAAGAACGAAGCGACGCGCGTGGACGCAATTCCGCGCGCCATGGCGAACAGGTGATCGGCGTTCAGCTGCCAATGTGTCGATTGGCCGGCCTGGCCATGCGCCGCTGCGGCGAGGGTCACGATGCCGGTGAACAGGTTCTCCGCGCGTCCTGCCGCGAGATAGGAGATCCATCCCCCGAAACTCTGTCCGGCCGAGACGAGCCTGCCATAGCCCTGCTCGCGCAGCCGCCGGCCGTGGGCGATCAGCGCCCGCGTTCCCGACTCCTCGCCGTCATGCGTACCCTTGCGATGCAGGCGGAAGACGTCCCAGCCCGCGTCGCGAAAGGCATCCATCAGGAACGGGGTCTCGCCGAAGAGGTCGGCCTGCGTGCCCGACTTGCCATGGTTCCAGATCACCGCGCCGGCCGCGGCGTCCGGACCGCGCAATGCCGGCGGGTCGTAGCCGGGCAGGAGATCGAACTGCGCCCGGGCCGGCAGCGGCAGCAGCCCGAGAAACAGGGCCAGGGCGATGCGTGCGATCAAGCGGATCGCTCGGCCGGCAGTCCCGGTCCCCGAACGGCAACCAGCTTGGCGAGAGCATCGAAGCGGCGCAAAAACGCGCGCCGGGCGGCTTCCGCGGACGCCGGCTCCAGGCGGATGGGCGGCGGACGGCCGCGGAAGGCGAAGATGCGTCTGGCCTCCGCTTCCGCGAAGCCGGCGAGCTGCGTCGCTTCCATGAAGGCGGCGACGCGGTCGGCGGTCTTGATCGTACGGGTCCAGCTCTCCGGCAAGGTCGCCGGCAGGCCGAAGCGAAGAAAGACCGCGCTTTCGACCCGCTTCTCCAGGGCCTTGTAGGCGGGTCCTATGGCCGCCTTGAACGGCGTGATCAGGTCGGAAGTCACGTATTCGCTGGCATCGTGCAGGAGTGCCCCGAGCTGCAGCCCCGGTGGTGCTCCGGTGCCCACGAGATCGAGCACCAGGAGGGCATGCTGGGCGACGGAGAAGCCATGCGCGCCGGTGGTCTGCCCGTTCCAGCGTGCGACGCGCGACAGGCCGAGCGCCACGTCCTCGATCTCCACGTCGAGCGGCGAGGGGTCGAGCAGGTCGAGCCGGCGGCCGGAAAGCATGCGCTGCCAGGCGCGCGATGGCGGGGCGGGTGGAGTTCTGGGGCGCGGCACGGATCGTTGTCGGATTGGGGGGCGGTGGAAGACGGTTGATGACTGCTCCGTTGTCACCGTACAAGAACTTGTCTCCTCGGCCGATCTGGAACTCGCGCGCAGCACATGGTCTCCGATTCACCGTCCGCGATCGAGTTGGAACTGCGCCGGACCCTGCTGCGGCTGGAGGAGCTGGCGCGCCGCGCCGAGGCGGCGGAGCGCCGCTTCCTCGATTTCGCGGCTATTGCCGAGGGGTGGTTGTGGGAGACCGATGCGGAGCACCGGTTCATCGCCTTCGACTACGGCCGCGACGGGCAGATCGTCCAGCGGCCCGGCGGTGACTTCGTGGGGCGCACCCGGTGGGAAGTGGTCGGCGCCGATCCCGCCGATCCGGTCTGGGCCGCGCACATCGACGACCTGCAGGCGCGCCGGGAGTTCCGCGATTTCGAGTACTCGGTCGCCGATGCGAACTGGGAACTGCATCACATCGCGATCAGCGGCCGCCCGCAATTCGATTCGGCCGGCGTCTTCCTGGGCTATCGCGGCATCGCGACGGATGTCACGGCGCGTAAGGCGGCGGTGCTGAAACAGCAGGAGAGCGAAGCGGGGCTGCGCTACCTGTTCGAGAAGAATCCCAATCCGATGTGGATCTACGACCGCGAGACCTTGCGCTTTCTCGCGGTGAACGACGCGGCGATCGATCGCTACGGCTGGGCGCGGGCCGAGTTCCTGGCATTGACGATCGCCGATATCCGGCCGCCCGAGGATGTCGGGCGGGTGCAGCAGGCTGCGCGCGACCGGTCCTCTGCCTATGTTCGTGCCGGCGAATGGCGGCATCGCACGAAGGACGGAAGCATCCTCTTCGTCGAGATCGAGAGCTTCTCGCTCGATGTCGGCGGCAGGGCGGCGGTGCTGGTCGCGGCCCGCGATATCAGCGAGCGCAAGAAGGCGGAAGCCGACCTGGCGGCGGCGGAGGAAAAGCTGCGGCAGGCCCAGAAGCTGGAGGCCGTCGGCCAACTGACCGGCGGCGTCGCGCATGATTTCAACAACCTCCTGACCGTCATTCTGGGCAATGTGGAGATCCTGGGGCAGCAGTTGGCGGAGAATGCTTCCGCTCAGGCGCTCATTGACATCCTGCGCCGTGCCGCCGAACGCGGATCGGACCTGACGCACCGCCTGCTCGCCTTCGCCCGCCGCCAGGCCCTCGATCCCAAGGAGGTCGATGTCAACGGACTCGTCGCCCGGATGCATGGGCTGATCCGCTTCACCCTGGGCGAGGATATCGACGTCACCCTGGTGCAGGATCCCGACCTCTGGCCGGCCCTGGTCGATCCGGCGCAGCTGGAGACCGCCGTCCTCAACCTCGCGATCAATGCGCGCGATGCGATGGCGCGGGGCGGCAAGCTGTCGATCGAGACACAGAACGTCACCCTGGACGAGGGCTATCGGGTCCGGAACCCGGACGCGCTCGCCGGCGACTACGTCCTCGTCGCGGTCTCCGATAGCGGCGCGGGGATGTCGGCCGATGTGCTGGCCCGCGCCTTCGAGCCGTTCTTCACCACCAAGGAGGTCGGCAAGGGCAGCGGCCTCGGCCTCTCCATGGTCTATGGCTTCGCCAAGCAGACCGGTGGCCATGTCAAGATCTACAGCGAACTCGGGCACGGGACGATCGTGCGGCTCTATCTGCCGCGCGCGGTGGCGGTCGCGGCGGTGCCGGCGATGCCGCCGGTCGTGGCCGAGGATACCGCCGGCCGTGGGGAATCGGTGCTGGTGGTCGAAGACGACGAAATGGTGCGGGATACGGCGATCGATCATCTGGTCAGCCTGGGATACCGGGTGTTGCACGCCGCCGACGGCGCGTCGGCGCTGGTCATCCTGAAGAGCGGTGAGCCCGTCGACCTGCTGTTCACCGATATCGTCATGCCCGGCGGCATGAACGGCAAGGAACTGGCGGCTCACGCTCTTTTGCTCCGGCCGCGCCTGAAGGTGCTGTTCACCTCCGGTTATTCGGAGAACACGATCATTCATCAGGGCCGGCTCGACCCGGGCGTCAACCTGTTGTCGAAGCCCTATCGCCGCCGCGACCTCGCCACTAAGGTACGTCGGGTGCTTGCCGGCCAACTGTAGGAGGAACGCCGCGACCTGTGACCGTGGCGGCGAGGTAGGGGGTTATGGCGCGTATCCTGTTGGTGGATGACGACGATCTGGTACGGCTGACGCTCGAAACCGCGCTGACGCGGGCCGGGCATGACGTGGTGTCGGCCATCAACGGCGTCGCGGCGCTCGAGAAACTGCAGGATACCGAGGTCGATATCGTCGTCACCGACCTGATCATGCCGGAGAAGGAAGGCATCGAGACGATCCTGGAGATCCGCCGCTCGCTGCCGAAGCTGCCCATCATCGCCATTTCCGGCGGCGGGCGCGGCGAGGCGGGCGATTATCTGAAGCTGGCCGGGCACTTGGGCGCCGACCGGGTGCTGAACAAGCCCTTCGCCCCGGCGGCACTCCTCGCCGCGGTCGAGGAGTGCCTGAAGCCGAAGTGAGGCTGGTCAGACCGGCGAGGAGGGCGGGAAGACGGGCTTGCGCTTCTCCTTGTGCGAGGCGAGGCCCTCCGCCGCCTCGGGGCCGGTAAAGCCCAGCATTTCCAAGGCCAAAGAGGTATCGAAGTTCGGCCCGGCCTGGCGGAACCAGTTGTTCAGCGCGTATTTGGTGAAGCGGATGGCGCTCTGCGCGCCTTCCGCGAGGCGGGTCGCCAGTTCGACCGCCTTGGC